>JAEEGL012704878.1_pt1 | contig 14390 bp, 12 predicted proteins | sample 9134231 | NCBI WGS metagenome assembly JAEEGL01 (sample SAMN16246548, study PRJNA631951) | gut metagenome | biome: gut microbiome; feature: rumen; material: fiber-attached | host: Bos | place: Iran: Karaj | collected 2018-10
AAGTTTGAACTTTCTGTAGGAGTTCTTCTTTGGTTCTCCATTTTCAAAAACCACCATGGATGCAACCTGATTATATCCGGAAATATGAGATATATCAAAGGCTTCCATACGTGATACCTTATCAACGCCTATAAGATTTGCGATATCCTTGCATGCTCCGATGGTGCGTTTTTCGTGACGCTTTATACGCTCGATATCCTGAGAGAGTACAAGTAAGGCATTATCCTGAGCCAGTTTCATAAGGGCTTTCATCTCACCCTTCTGAGGTACGTGGATATATACACGCTGGCCCTTCTTATCCTCAAGAAATTCCTCTATAAGTTTTTCCTCGCAAAGAGGAGATACAGTTATTATCTCTTTAGGAACAAATGGTGTTGAATTATAATACTGCTTTACAAACTCTGTAATTATCTCAGAGTCGCTGTCGGACTCATCTACTGACATATGATGATTATCACGTCCAAGAAGATTGCCATCGCGTACAAAGAAGATGGATATTACTGCATCAGTGCTGTTTCTGGCGATTGCGATAACGTCCTTATCATTGCCGGTGGAATTGCTTACCTTCTGGCGTTCCATAACGGTATTTATACTGTCGATAAGATTCCTTTTTTCGGCAGCTTTCTCGAATTCCAGCTTTGAAGCATGATCCTGCATTTCCATTTTCAGATTATCTATTATCTCTTTATAATTTCCGTTCAGGAAATGCATGGCTGATTCAATCTGTTTACTGTATGTCTCCGGAGTTATAAGTCCGGCACAGGGAGCAGAACATTGTCCGATCTGATAATATAGGCAAGGACGTTCCGTGAGGTCAGACTTGTTAAGATCTTTATTGCAGTTCCTGATCTTAAAAAGCTTTTTGATAAGAGCAACTGTATCGTGAACGGCTCCTCTGTCAGTGTAAGGTCCGAAATACTTGGACTTATCACGTGCCATTCTGTGGCTGAATACAACTCTTGGGAAACGTTCGCCGACGGTCACCTTGATATATGGATATCCCTTATCGTCTGTCATGAGAGTGTTGAATCTTGGACGGTGTTCCTTGATGAGGTTACACTCGAGCACAAGAGCTTCCATCTCAGAAGATGTAACGATATATTCGAAGTAGGCTATAAGGCTTACCATTTTTGCAATCTTAAGAGAACCGTTATGACCGTGGCCCTTACGGAAATACTGTCTTACACGGTTATGAAGATCCACAGCCTTTCCGACGTAGAGGATTTCTTCGGTTGAGCTGTGCATAATATAAACACCGGGACTGTGAGGCAGTTTACCCAGTTCTTCTTCAAAATTGAAAATGCTATCGCTCACGACAAATCTCCTTATATTCTCATCAGCCCGGCTGCGGGACTTTCATTTTTATCTGACCGAGAATCATTTTATCATATCTTATTTAATTAGTGAAATAATATAGTGAGAAATGGTCTGATATATGGTATTATATCTTAGTGCCCAGGGAGAGGCACAGCAGTCTGATATGCTTCATGACGAGGAGGTAGTGATGGAGGCAGAATATAGTGTTACACTAACACAGTTTATAAATAAGATGAACCTTAAGAATCATACACCGGAGATCAATACGGATAAGATTCTTATTACAGATCCTGATATTAACAGACCGGCTCTTCAGCTTGCCGGATTCTTTGAACATTTCGATTCTTCCAGAGTACAGATATGCGGAAATGTTGAGCATGCCTATCTTGCTGATATGCATTCCAAGGAAGAGAATATAAAGATCTTTGATCAGCTGTTCTCATTCCCGATTCCATGTCTTGTATTCTGTAGAGATATTATTCCTTATGATTTTATAATTGAAGAAGGAAAGAAGCACGGTATTCCTATTCTTACAAGTGCGGCTACAACATCGTCTTTCGTACATGAGTCAGTTAGATGGCTTCATGAGGAGCTGGCTCCTAGAATTTCTATTCATGCTGTTCTTGTCGATGTTTTCGGTGAAGGTGTTCTTATCATGGGAGACAGCGGTATCGGTAAGTCAGAGGCTGCCCTTGAACTTATAAAGCGTGGACACAGACTGGTTGCTGATGACGTTGTTGAGATTAAGCAGATAAGTGATGATACACTTATAGGTCAGTCGCCGGAGATGATCAGGAACTTCATCGAGCTGAGAGGTATCGGAATCATCGATGTTAAGACTATGTTCGGTGTTGAGTGCGTTAAGCTCTCACAGCAGATAGATCTGGTTATAAAGCTTGAAGAGTGGAATAAAGATGCAAAGTATGACCGTATGGGACTTACGGATCAGTATACAGAGTTCCTTGGAACAAAGGTTGTATCACATGCAATACCTATAAGGCCTGGTCGTAACCTGGCTATCATAGTTGAGTCTGCGGCTGTCAATCATAGACAGAAGAAGATGGGATATAACGCAGCTCAGGCGTTTTATAAAAGGATTACAGAGAATCTAAAATAAGTTACTAAAATATATAACATACACGGAGGGTTTATTATGTCTAAGTTTGTATTCGGAGTAGATATCGGAGGTACAACAGTTAAGATCGGTCTTTTCTCTATCGAGGGAGAACTGCTTGATAAGTGGGAGATCACAACAAGAACTGATGAGGGTGGTGCCTATATTCTTTCTGATATTGCTGAATCAGTTAAAGCTAAGATGCAGGAAAAGGAAATAACAACAGAGGATGTTAAGGGTGTCGGCATGGGAGTTCCGGGACCGGTAAAGGAAGACGGTACAGTTATCAAGTGTGTAAATCTTGGCTGGGGAATCTTCAATGCAGCAGAGGAACTTAGTAAGCTTCTTGGGCTTCCTGTAAAGGCAGGCAACGATGCAAACATGGCAGCTCTAGGTGAGATGTGGCAGGGCGGCGGAAAAGGACATAAGAATGTTGTATGCGTTACACTTGGTACAGGTGTTGGCGGCGGAATCATTCTTGGCGGTAAGATGCTTGCAGGTGTTAACGGTGCCGGCGGAGAGATAGGTCATATAACAATCAATCCTGAAGAGACAGATGCCTGCAACTGCGGTAAGAAGGGATGTCTGGAGCAGTATGCATCTGCAACTGGTATTGTAAGAATGGCGAATAAGCTCCTTAATGCTACTGATAAGCCTTCAAAGCTTAGAGAAGTTCAGTATATATCCGCAAAGGAAATCTTCGATGCAGCTAAGACAGGAGATGAGCTGTCACTTTCACTTGTTGAAGAACTTGGAAAGAAGCTTGGTTTTGCCCTTGCATCTATTGCCTGTGTAGTTGATCCTGAGATCTTCGTTATAGGCGGTGGAGTATCCCGTGCAGGTGCAATACTTATAGATACAACAAAGAAGTATTTCCAGCAGTATGCATTTCATGCTTGCAAGAATACAGAGTTTGAACTTGCAAAACTTGGAAATGATGCAGGAATGTACGGTGGAGCATGTTCAGTGATTGAATAGCGTAATATGTCAAAATTAACATAAAAAAACTGGAAAACCGTATTATTTCAGCTTATTTACCATATTGAAAAAAGATATTTTATAGTTTAGTATTATACGAGCAGGCGTGTGCCTGCTCGATTTTATGGTTATGGTGGATAACGATGATCGTACTGGATAACGAACCGATGATGAAACATACCACCTTCAGAACAGGTGGACCGGCTAAACGCTTTATAAAAATCGAATCGGTTGAAGATATATTAAAAATAACAAATGACAGTGAATATTCGGATGATTTCCTTGTTATAGGTAATGGAAGCAACCTTCTTGTTTCGGATAAGGGAATAGATGCAACAGTTATTCAGATATATGATGAGTTTAATTCCATTAGTCTGATAGATGATGTAACTATTCATGCTGATGCAGGAGCACTGCTTTCCAAAGTAGCTGTTTTTGCAAGAGATAACAGTCTTGCCGGATTTGAGTTTGCTTCAGGTATTCCGGGTACAGCAGGTGGTGCTGTATTTATGAATGCAGGTGCATACGGCGGCGAGATGAAGGACTGCGTAGTTAAAGTATATGCAGTGGCAGATGGTAAAGAGGTAGTCTTTACCAATGAAGAGATGAAGTTCGGTTATCGCGAAAGCATAGCTATGCAGAAGAATATGATCATCACTGGAGTAGATATCAGACTTCAGAAGGGTGATAAGGAGTCTATTACTGCTATGATGAATGACCTTAACGGCAGAAGGCGTGAGAAGCAGCCACTGGAGTATCCAAGTGCAGGTTCAACATTTAAAAGACCTGAAGGATATTTTGCAGGAAAGCTTATCATGGACAGTGGTCTGGCAGGATATTCAGTCGGCGATGCTGAGGTAAGTGAGAAGCATTGCGGCTTTGTGATCAATAAAGGTCATGCTACATCTGATGAGATATATAAACTCATTTGTGATGTACAGGATATAGTTAAAGAAAAAACCGGAATTATGTTAGAGACTGAAGTGAGACTTATCGGTGAGTTCTGATTCAGGTGTTAGTTGTTCGTTTCTGAGGGGAAGAATATGCGTTTTATAATTGTAACAGGCATGAGCGGAGCAGGAAAATCTACAGTCCTTAAAGCACTTGAGGACATGGACTATTTTTGCGTTGATAATCTGCCTGTTATTCTTATAGAGAAATTTGCAGAGGTTTCCCGTGACAGTAGTTTCAATCAGGATAAGATTGCTATCGGAATCGATATCAGAAATGGAGAGGCTCTCGGAGAGCTTTCATCTGCTCTTGACAGACTCAGAGATGATAAGTTTAATTATGAGATCCTGTATCTTGATGCAACTGATAAAGTGCTTGTTAAAAGATACAAGGAAACAAGAAGAGAACATCCGCTGGGACGTGGCGGCAGAATAGAGAATGGAATTAAAGAAGAGAGAAAGAGGATAGAGTTCCTCAAGCAGATGGCTGATTATACCATCGATACAAGCAATCTTCTTACAAGAGAACTTAAGGCTGAAGTAAGACGTATCGTGAAGAAGGGTAAGGACTATACCAACATGATCGTTACCATCATGAGCTTTGGTTATAAGTTTGGTATTCCTCAGGATGCTGACTTTGTATTTGATGTGAGATTCATGCCGAATCCATACTACGTTTCAGAACTTAAGTCGAAGACAGGAAATGATCAGGAAGTAAGAGACTATGTTATGAATTCGGATGCTTCTAAGGAGTTTATGGAGAAGCTTTCGGAAATGTGCAAGTTCCTTGTTCCTAACTTTATAGATAACGAAGACAGACATCAGATAATTATAGCTGTCGGTTGTACAGGTGGCCGTCACAGATCAGTTACAGTTGCAAATGAGCTGGGCGATATTCTGACCGACCTTCCGTATTCTACGAGAGTCTTCCATAGAGATATTGCTAATGACAGTTATGTTAAGGGTGAGGTGTAAATGTCCTTTTCCGCAGATGTTAAAAATGAACTTATACTGAGATCCGATAGTGCCGTACATTGTCGAATTGCAGAGTTAGCTGGCGCACTTTCGGTTAACGGACGTTTTGTAGATAAAGAAGATGGAACAAAATATTTATCTATAAGGTCTGATATACCGGCACTCGCTGATAAGCTTTCAAGACTTCTATATAATGTGATGGAGAGAAGATTTAACTTTGATCCTTCGTATGTAGAGTCTAAGCACGGATACAGAATAATAATAGAAGATGAAATGATTCTGCAGGAGCTTATAGAGAAGCTCAAGCTGTATAACGCAGATGTATATGTTGAATCAGGAGAACTTGTTACAGAGAGAACCTGCTGCAAGAAAGCGTATTTAAGAGGGGCATTTCTTACAGGTGGATCGGTATCCAGTCCTGAAAAAGCATATCAGCTGGAGATAGCATGTACAACTGAGAATAACGCAGAACGTCTTACAGAGATACTCGCATCTCTTCATCTTGAATCGAAGAGTATAAAGCGTAAGAACAGATTCATCGTATATATTAAGGATGGAGATACCATTTCAGATTTTCTGGGAATGACAGGCGGTATGAATTCCCTTATGGAATTTGAGAATATAAGAGTTCTTAAAGAGATGAGGAATTCCATAAATCGTACAGTTAACTGTGATACCGCCAATATTAATAAGGTTGTTAATGCTGCGTCAAAGCAGATTGACGATATAAAGCTTATTGAGGAAAGAAGAGGACTGGATAGTCTTCCGGAGCAGCTGAAAACAGTTGCCGAGATGAGACTGCTTAACCCGCATCTTTCACTCGCGGAGCTTGGTGAAAGACTGAGTCCTCCTCTTGGTAAGTCCGGTGTTAATCATCGTCTTGCTAAGATCAGCAAGATTGCAGACTCAATGAGATAATCTATTTATAAGGAGATTTGTTATGACTACAAAGAAGATTGTTGTGAAGTTACCTAGTTATGCTGAAGCACGTCCTGTTGCAGAGATCGTACAGACAGCAAGCAGATTTGACAGCGAAATTTATCTTATTTCAGGTAATAAGAAGATCAATGCAAAGAGTATAATGGGCATGATGAGTCTTGGTTTATGCAACGAAGAAGAGATCGAGGTTGAGGCAACTGGTAATGATGAGCAAGATGCTGTAAATGCTATAACAAATTATATAGGTTCTGTGGCTTAAACTACTAGCATTAGTCTCTGCTTTATGGTAAAATAACTCTACATGATGTTTTTACGATATTTGTCGGAGGTAGATAGGTTATGGGATTTTTTAGCAGTTTGAAAGAGAGGCTTCCTATTTTCTCAAACTTGGGTGGTGGAAAGAAATCCAATAAGAGTTCTGTTGAACTGCAATATGATAAAGCCATGAACCTTCTCGAAAACGCTAACGGTGTTGGCGCTGTTGAGGTTCTTGACGGCATTACTGACATAGGTATGAATGATGAGACTTATCGTCAGTTTGGTCTTGATGCACTTAATGTGTTAGGTGAGCTTTTTGAAAATGGACGTTACAGCAATGCACGTATAGAGAAAGACCTTAATCGTGCTGCAGGATACTACGAGAAGTATGCAAAGCTGACTAACGAATCAGAGATGATACTCAAGGTTGCAAAGACATATCTTGATGCTCAGAACTTTTCTAAAGCTATAACCTATTTTGAGAAGGCTGCTGATGCCGGTGTTAAGTCTGCGTATATGAACCTTGGTTCCATATATGAGAACGGTCTCAGTAGAATAGATGAATACGGTAACAAAAGTGAATTTGTTATTCCGGTAGATTTTGATAAAGCTAAGTATTGGTATAGAAAACTTTCTGATCTCGGTGATGAGAATGCTATGAAGGCATATGACAGAGTTGATTATGCTGCAAGTCATACAGATTCTCTCGAATTCGAGGAGAAGGATAAGATCTATTCAGAGATTTCTGAAAAGAGAAAAGAGAAGGGCAAGGAAACTCGTTATAAGGTTATCGATCCTGCATCTCTTCAGTATCAGTATACATATGTACATAATCAGGTTGATGGTTATATCCATAAGCTTCCTAAGGACTGGGTCAAGACTATCAACGAAGAAACAGATGAAGAATACTATGCACCTAGTATGACATACAAGGATTTCGAGATGTATGTAAGCTATGACAGTATTCCAAGAGATTCCAAGAAAACTCTTGAGAATTATCTGAGATACTGCAATGACGCTTTTGATGAAGAGCTTCAGCTTAAATCATACATTACCGAGTATGCAGATGGTATCTTCACAACCTTCTATCATAAAGAGATGAACAAAGGTATCGTTACCTTCGCTTTCTTCCAGGGTAGAAGACTTGCATGTATGAGATTCGTATGTGCAACAATGGAGATTATAGAGCAGTACGAAGAGATTATCTTTGAGACAGCTAACAGCTTTGCTTTCATTGCTCCTACACGAGTTAGTGATCAGAGCCTTAACCGTAAGGATAATCAGTATTACAGCGAAGCTACATACTGCTATTATCTTGAAGACTATGAAGGTGCCATGAGTGCTGCAAAGCAGGCTCTTAAGCTTGGTTCTATCAAGGCCAGCTACCTTCTTATAGATCTTTACTTCGATAAGGATTCTCCATACTTTGATCTTGATAAGACAATCAGTTATGCTAAGCAGCTCTTTGATGCAACAAAAGATCCTGACCTTGCATTCCTGATAGGTAATATCTTTGATCAGGAATATAAAGATTATGCCAAGGCACTTAAGTGGTACGAGGATGCTAACAGACTCGGCCATAAGAGAGTTCCTTTCTATCTTGGTAGATTCTATTATTACGGACTTCTTAATACAGGAAGAGACGGAGACAAGGCACTCAAGTTCTTCCAGGCAGCTCAGAAGAATGGTATCACAGAAGCAGATGCTTATATCAAGGATATCAAGGATCTCAAGGGTGAAAGCCTTCAGCAGGCTGTTGAGAAGTGGGATAGAGCTGTTAAGGCCGGAAGTGCAGCTACAGCACTTAAGGTTGCTCTTATGAAGCAGAGCCAGGTATTCTATATTGCTACTGATTATGAGATCGAGAAGGCCTTCCTTGAGGCACTCGGACTCGGAAGTTATCAGGCAGCATATGAGCTTGGTAAGATATATGAGAGAATTGAATCACAGCCTAACTATTCAGGTGAGAAGAAAGCTCTCAAGTATTTTGAAAAAGCATATGATAACCACTTTGAAGATTTCGATAAGGAAAATCTTTACAAGGTTATTCAGTATAAAGAGGAAAAGGGAGCTACAACAGAAGAGCTCATTCAGCTTTACCTTGAGAATGCAGCAATGGCACATATTCCTGCTGTAGAGAGGATAGTTGATCTTGTTAAGTATCGTACTCCTCAGATCACAGAGCTTTATAAGAAACTCGTTGAGAAGGCTGAGACAGGTGATGATGCTGCAATCGTTTCTATGTTTAAGCTCGAGAAGATGTATCCTGATCTTGTTATATCAGAGCCTAATGCTACAGATAAGGCTATTGAGAACAAGTTCTTCAGACTTCTCGTTCCTCGTCAGAGTACAGCGTCTATCAACGATGACGGTGGTACTATAAAGATTGCCGATTCAGTTATTGAGTTCGCAGTTGCAGAACTTCCTATCAAGGTTGATTCTGAAGATGATTACCTTAAGATCTACAAGCTTATTCTTTCAGAGTATCTTCCTGATGATAATGCTGAGATCATCATCGCTAACTCACGTATGATCGGATCAGGTATGAAGGAAACCAAGGATAATGTATTCTCCTTCAGTATTCTGCTTATAAGTTCAAAGAACCAGTATCTCTTCAAGCTGTCATCACGTGACAGAAGAGAGATGATCTCCTTCAAGGATGAACTTATCAGAATAGCTAAGTCACTGGTTGAGTCCGGTGAGATCTACATTTCCGAGGATGGACACAGAAAGAATATCGGTCTTTCATTCCTTCTTAAGGCAAACGAGAACGGATTCCTGTCTATCGGTAAGCAGGAAGACTGATAATATAATAGTTTATTACAGGGCAGGGTGAGATTCCCGACCGGCGGTATAGCCCGCGAGACCGGTTGTTCCGGTCTGAACCGATGAGATTTCGGTGCCGACAGTATAGTCTGGATGAAAGTAATAAGAAGAAGTTTATGCCCTGGGTAGATCCTATCCGGGGCATTTTATATTTAATGATATATAGATTGAAAGGGGGACATTCGGGACAATGGCATACGATAAGAAGTATATGGAAAGAGCTATCGAGCTGGCTAAGAAGGGCGTCGGTGCAGTTAATCCTAATCCGCTTGTGGGGGCGGTTATAGTTAAGGATGGACGCGTGATCGGAGAAGGTTACCATGCTCAGTATGGCGGACTGCACGCAGAAAGACAGGCATTGGAAAATGTAACAGAATCTCCTGCCGGAGCAGAGCTTTATGTTACACTTGAACCTTGTAATCATACGGGCAAACAGCCACCATGTACAGATGCTATTCTTGAAGCAAAGATTAAGAGAGTGTATATAGGTTCAGATGATCCTAATCCACTGGTATGCGGCAAGGGTGTCTGGCGTCTGAGAAGTGCCGGAGTTGAGGTTGTCACACATGTTATGAAGGATGAATGTGATGTTCTCAATAAACCGTTTTTCCATTATATAACTCATAAAACACCTTATATCGTTTATAAATATGCCATGACTATGGATGGAAAGATATGTACGTCTACAGGTAAGAGCAGATGGATATCCAATGAAGCCTCCCGTAAGGCCATTCATGTACTTCGTGATAAATGTACTGCTATTATGGTTGGAATAGGTACGGTTCTTGCAGATGATCCTATGCTTAACTGCCGTATAGAAGGTGGACATGATCCTATAAGAATCATATGCGACAGTCATCTAAGGATTCCTATGGACTGTAACATAGTTAATACTGCAAATGAGATAAAGACCTATGTTGCGGCTCTCAAGGGAATTGAAAATGAAAAGAAAGATAAGATAAATGCTCTTAAAGATGCAGGTATCGGAACATTGCTTCTTCCGGCAGATGATTTTGGACATATAGATGTAAATGCTCTCGTTATGCAGCTTGGAAGAATGGAAATTGACAGTCTGCTTCTTGAAGGCGGCGGACAGCTTGGCTGGAGCATGTTCAGGGAAGACCTGATAGATGAAGTTTATACCCTGATATCACCTAAGGTATTCGGCGGTACAGGTGCATCTCCTGTAGGAGGAGAAGGTATTGATGAAGTTGAAAATGCAGCGCATTTCACGCTCAGTGATACCAGAATTCTTGATGGGGATATGATGCTACATTATGTCAGAAAGAAGGAAGACTGATGTTTACCGGAATAATTGAAAAGGTTGGAAGGATTAAAAAGATAAATAAGCTTTCCAAAGGTGCTGAGATAACCATCGAAGCCGGAAATCTTCTGGATGATGTGAAGATTGGTGACAGTATAGCTGTTAATGGTGTATGCCTTACTGTTACTTCTATGTCCGGAACGCTCTTTACAGCCGATGTTATGGCGGAGACACTGAGACGTTCATCTCTTGGCGAACTGAGTTCGGGAGACGGAGTGAATCTCGAAAGAGCCATGAGCCTTCAGGGAAGATTTGGAGGTCATATAGTTTCAGGTCATATAGATGGAACAGGTGTTATAGAGAGCTTTGAAAAAGAAGATAACGCTGTATGGGTAAGTATTAAGGCTGACAGCAGCATACTTCGACTTATTGTTGAAAAGGGAAGTATAGCCATAGATGGTATAAGCCTTACTGTTGCCTATGTAGATAAGGAAAGATTCAAGGTTTCTGTTATTCCTCATACCGGTGAGGAAACAACACTGCTGAAGAAAAAAAGAGGAGCAGTTGTAAATCTTGAAAACGATATAATAGGAAAGTATGTGGAAAGACTCCTGTTTACAGGCGGTTCTGTAAATGGAAGACAGCCTGACAGGACTGAAAATCTTGAGAAGAATAAGTCCTTTGCCGAGCTTTTATCAGGCAACGGATTTATATAAAAACAAACGAGGTGTTACATAAATTGGAAGAGAATATGTTTAATTCAACTGAAGAGATTCTTGAAGACCTGAAAGCAGGAAAGATTGTTGTAATTCTTGATGATGAGGACAGAGAGAATGAAGGGGATGTAATAGTTGCCGCTGAGTTTGCTACAACAGAGAATGTAAACTTTATGGCGAAATATGCAAGAGGACTTATCTGTATGCCGATGGATGTAAGCTATGCAGAAAGACTGGATCTTCCTCAGATGTGTCCTGTAAACACGGATAATCACTTGACTGCCTTTTCTGTATCTGTCGATCATATATCTACAACAACCGGTATATCGGCAGAAGAAAGAGGGATTACAGCAAGAGCTTTTGCGGCAGAAGATGCAAAGCCTGAGGATTTCAGAAGACCGGGCCATATGTTCCCGCTTCTTGCAAAGACAGGCGGTGTAATCGTTAGAAAAGGTCATACAGAAGCTACTGTGGATCTGTGCAGACTTGCTGGTCTTAAGCCTGTAGGACTCTGTTGTGAGATAATGAAGGATGATGGAACTATGGCAAGAAGAGATGATTTAATAGAATTTGCCAAAGAACATGGCCTTAAGATATCTACTGTTGAAAAACTAATTCAATACAGGAAGGAAAATGAAACGCTTGTTGAAGAAGTTACAAGTGCAGCTCTTCCAACCAAGTATGGAGATTTTATCATCCATGGATTTATCAATAAGGTTACCGGCGAACATCATGTAGCTCTTACTATGGGTGATGTCAGTGATGGCGAACCTGTACTTGTAAGAGTTCATTCAGAATGTCTTACAGGAGATGCATTCGGATCACTTAAGTGTGACTGCGGCGATCAGCTTGATGCAGCAATGAAGAAGATAGCTGATGAAGGAAGAGGAATACTGCTTTACATGCGTCAGGAAGGAAGAGGTATAGGACTTATTAATAAGATAAGAGCTTATGCACTTCAGGATAAGGGACGTGATACTGTTGAAGCAAACGTTGAACTTGGCTTTCCGGCAGATGCCAGGGATTATACTATAGGAACACAGATTCTTGTTCAGCTTGGTGTAAGAAAGATGAGACTTCTTACTAATAATCCGTTAAAGGTTTATGGCCTTCAGGGTTATAATCTGGAAATCGTGGAAAGAGTTCCTATTGAAATAGAGCCTCAGGAAAAAGACCGTTTCTATCTTGAAACAAAGAAGATAAAGATGGGTCATATCCTGCAGGATGTATAAAGATAACAATTAAACTATATACATATTTAAATTATTAAGAGGTAATTATCATGAATAAGATTGAAGGAAAAGTAGTAGCTAGTGGAATTAAGGTTGGTATTGTTGCATCAAGATTTAACGAGTTTATAGTTTCAAAGCTTGTAGGCGGTGCTATGGACGGTCTCGTAAGACATGATGTTAAGGATGAGGATATAACAGTTGCATGGGTACCGGGAGCATTTGAGATTCCTCTTGCTGCTAAGAAGATGGCTCAGTCAGGAAAGTATGACGCTGTTATCTGTCTTGGAACAGTTATCAGAGGTGAAACAAGTCATTATGATTATGTATGTGCTGAGGTTTCAAAGGGAATCGCTCAGGTAAGTCTTGAGTCAGGAGTTCCTGTAATGTTCGGTATTCTTACAACAGATACTATTGAGCAGGCTGTTACAAGAGCCGGTACAAAGGCTGGAAACAAGGGTTATGATTGTGCTCTTGGCGCAATTGAGATGGTTAATCTTATGAAGCAGCTGTAAAAAAGAGAAACTATATTATGAACATTCTCTTTTTTGATATTGATGGAACATTAATTACTACAGATGGTACCAGGTATTTCCCTGAAGATGCCAAGGAAGCTCTGAGAACTGCCCGTCAGAACGGTAATCTCTGCTTTATTAACACTGGAAGAGTTTACTCCAATGTGGATGATTTTATAAGAGAAGTCGGATTTGACGGATATGTATGCGGCTGTGGAAGCTATATCAGATATAAGGATGATATTCTGTATCATAACAAGATATCGAAGGATATATGCAGAGAAGTGGCATATAAATGCAGGGAACTGGGCATGAATGCACTTTTTGAATATGCAGATTATACCTGTATAGATAATGAGATGAGCAGCCCGGAGAGAGACAGACTGGTGGATTATTTCACTGAAGGCGGTAAAAAACTTATAACAGATATAGATTCTCCGGAGTTTATATTTGATAAGTTTAGTGCCTGGTATGATGAGAACAGCCGACTTAATGAATTCCAAAAATATATAGCAAAGTATTTTGATTATATAGACAGAGAAGGAAACTTCTGTGAACTGCAGCCTCTGGGACATTCCAAGGCGAGCGGCATAGAATTTCTCCTTGACTATTTTGATATGCAAGTGGATAATTCATTTGTATTCGGCGATGGTAATAATGATCTACAGATGATGCGCTATGCAGGACACAGTATCTGTATGCAGAACGGGAGTGAAGATGCCCTTAAGGCGGCTGAATATGTTACAGGTTCTGTTACAGAGGGTGGTATAGCAGGAGCGCTTAAACACTACGGACTTATATAATGAATATAGAAAACAATTCACAACAGGATAATGGTGAGATAACAAGACTTAAAGATTTCAAGCTGATGGAAGAGTTAAAGATTGCTCTTTCAGTTCCAAGCAGACTAACAGAGCTTGGCGAAGTTACAAAGAAAGCCTTTGTTAAGTATGTAATCTTTTTGTCGCTTCTTATATCAGTTATCATCTATCTGATTCCTTCGATTGCAACGGTGGCAGGATTTGGAGGCTTCAGGTCTCTTTTCATGGAGAAAATGCCGGCTTTCAAGTACGAGAACGGTACTTTAACGGCTGAAAGAAAGTTTGATATGGTTATCTCCGGCTACCATCTGTATGTAGATACAAGCCAGTCTGAGGTTTCTCCATCATCACTTCCTTCAAATGGTATGTATCTTGCATTTGGAAGTAAGACAGTTAGTTTCATCGTTGTCCAGAAAAATGCAGTAAATGATTTTTCAAACATTCTGTATAAGATAAATAATAAAGAAATGTTTGTAGATGGTATGGAT
>JAEEGL013012675.1_pt1 | contig 14390 bp, 13 predicted proteins | sample 9134231 | NCBI WGS metagenome assembly JAEEGL01 (sample SAMN16246548, study PRJNA631951) | gut metagenome | biome: gut microbiome; feature: rumen; material: fiber-attached | host: Bos | place: Iran: Karaj | collected 2018-10
CGACCAGCCGTTGCTCCCATACTTTCGGAACACTCTGTATTTCGTCGCTCCGCTTACTGCGTTCCACGTCAGCTTTACGCCGCTGCCGGTATTGGATATCCCCGTTAACACAGGCGTTGCAACATACGTAATCTTCTTTCCCGTTTCATCATACCAGCTTGCATAATTTCCGTCTGCATCTACACAACGTACCGTATATGTGTATGTTGTTCCATATACTACAGTTTTATCTTTGTAAGTTGTTGATGATGTTTCTGCAATTCTCGTCCAACCAGAAGATCCTACCTTGCGAAATATTCTATACTTTTCTGCTCCTTTAACCGCTTCCCATTTTATTAAAACCTCATCCTTGGTACTTTCAATTCCGATCAAATTTGGCGTAGCGAGTCCGGAAATAGCGTTGAAATAGCAATAAATCGCCAACCCTTGCTTCATTTCTCCGCCATAAGTATCCACTGCAACAGTATACCCGGTTATTCCATTCAAAGACACCTTCATCGATGCCGGTGCTTCGAAAGAATAACCGCTCTCAGGCATCAGATAAACAACCATCGTATAGTTACAGCCTGATTCGAAAGAATCATTCTCATTCAACTGATCTGTGGGGCTCCACCAAGAAACCTGTGTAATATTTGCCCGAACAGTAGAGGCGATTTCAATTGAAAAGTCCGGCTTTTTTCCCGCTTCTGGCACAGTCACGCCATCAATCGTAATTGTGTCAATTACCGATACAGCGTTTGCAGTAATTGGGGCTAAAGAAAAATAGAGGAAAAAGCATAAGCAAAGCAAAAACATCAGAATTATCGCTTTTTTCATTCTTACAACATCCCTCCTTGCTTCCGGCGTGTATGTCTGCTTAATACATAACCGGTTATATCTCATTTCATAACTTTTAAAGAAAAACTATTTGATTTCCATTTTCTCAATTGCTGATATGCCACTCAAAAGCCTCGCCCTGATACGAAAGACATATTTACATGCCTTAATCATTCTTAATAAACTCGTTTAATTCCGCAAACTTCACTTTTCCGTAATCGTTTCGCGGAATCTCATCGATCACCAGCACCCGGAAGGCGGAATTGTGAAGATTCGTTTTCCCGCTGATAAAGGGAACGATTTCCTCTTTGATCTGCTCCGAGTTTGTGAAAATATTCATTTTCCGGTCGTCGCCGGTACAAACGAAATCCGCGTCGGGGTATTGCGTCTTCAGAATACGCTCCGTTTCATCGAGGCTTACGCGCAGTCCGAAGAGCTTGAGGAACCGGCCTTTCCGGCCGATGATAAAGTAGAAACCGTCCGTGTCTCTTTTGGCGATATCCCCGGTGTGGTATTCCCCGCAGAATTCGTCGCCTTTCAGAAGATCCTCGCGGCAAAGCGCGTAACCCATCGTTACGTTCGGCCCTCTGTAGGCGAGTTCACCGGTCACCGTTCCGTCTTCGTTCAAAACTTCGTCGAGCAGGAAGAGCTCTCCGTTGGGAATCGCTTTGCCCATGCTTCCGATTTTTTCAAGCGCGAGCGAAGGATCCAGAAATGCCATTCTGGCGCTGGTTTCGCTCGTTCCGAACGTTGCGCAGAAGCGTTTTCCGCTGTTCTTCGCGTAGGTCGCGATCCAGCGGAACATCTTATCCGTCAGCTTACCGCCGCCTTCGGCGAGCGTATACAGCTTCGGAAGATCCATTTTGTCGAATCCGACGCGGCGCATGACCTCGTAGCTGAACGGAACGCCGCAGAAGCTCGTTCCGCCGTTTTCCTTGATGAAGCTCCAAAAATCCGGATCCATCAGATTGGCTTTTACCATCAGGACCGAAGCGCCGACTGTCAGATGGCTGTTGATCACGTTGAGGCCCATCGTATAATTCATCGGCAGATCGCAGATGCCGACCTCGTCGACCGTCCAGGAGAAGACCTTCGCCACGTTTTCTGCGTTCGCTTCGAGATTGCCGTATTTGTGGCGCACCAGCTTCGGGCTTCCGGTGGAGCCGGACGTCGTCAGAAGCATCGAAAGATTCTCGTTGAGCGGATACGGCGCGTTTTCGGTTTTCAGCAGAACGTAGCCATAGGCTTCGTAAATCTTTTCCCCGCTGATTTCCGGCTCTTTCCGCTGCGGCACCCAGTAGTAGCTCGGCGTATACATCGTTTCGAGGTTGTTCCTCAGGCCTTCGTCCAGCCCGACGCTGAGCAGAAGCGGAACCTGCCCGTTGTTTTCAAAAGCCATATACCCGATCAGGGAACCCGCGCAGTTCTCGCAGAGGCAGAAAATCACGCTGCGGGGCAGATTCAGTTCCCCGAATTCCCGAATGGTTCTGCAGACGTCCGCATACGTAAGACTGTAACCGCTGTCGTCCTTGATTGCGATTTTTGCTTGGTTATGTTGGTCAACTTTTAAAAACATATTTCATTTTCTCCTAAATGTTCATATTTACATGATCGTGCAGCCGTCGACCGCCAGCACCTGACCCGATACGTACGACGAAAGGTCGGAAAGCAGGAACAGACACGCTTTCGCGATGTCTTCCGGCTCGGCCAGCCTGCCCATGCAGATGTTGTCGATCCTGCTTTGCAGCTTCTCCGGATCCGCCTGCTTCATCATTTCCGTATTGGTCAGTCCCGGCGCAATCGCGTTGACGCGGATTTTTTTCTCCGCCAGCTCTTTTGCGGCGGATTTCGTAAGAGAAACGACCGCGCCTTTCGTTGCGGAATACACCAACTGTCCGCGGTTTCCGCGCAGCGCGGTCATCGACGCAATGTTCACGATGCTCCCGCCGGTTTCCTGGCGAGCCATCACGCGGCTGACCAGCTGCAGCAGATTGATCGTTCCGTAGACGTTGACGGAGAACATTTTCTCCATGTTTTCGCGGCTGATCATCCCGATCAGCTCGTTGAATTCGACGCCCGCGTTATTGACCAGGCCGTCGATGCGGCCGCAGCTTTTTTTGACCTGCAGAACGGCATCTTTCGCCTCCCGCTCGTCGGTAATATCGAAATACAGCGGGCGAACTTCGCCGGACGCTGAGGCGTTGACTTCTTCGCACCACGCTTCGACGGAGCCCGCGCGGACGTCGATCGCATACACAACCGCTCCGTTTCGGGCAAACGTTTCCGCCATGGCGCGGCCGATTCCGCGCCCTGCTCCCGTTACAAGAATTACTTTTTCGCTGAGCAATTCTGCAGCGATCGAATGATTCATATCTATCCTCCGTCTGCTTTTTGTGGTTCAGGCGATCCGCGCCGCCACGGAACCTCTCGTTCGGCGGCAGCGGTACCTGCAGTTCGTTTCACCTCATGCAAAGCCCGCTTTACAGCGGAATATTTCCGTGTTTTTTGTTCGGGAGAGAACGCTTTTTCGTTTTCAGCATCTTAAACGCGGATACGATTTTTGCTTTCGTCTCTTCCGGAAGGATGACTTCGTCGACGTAGCCGTGTTCCGCGGCGATATACGGGTTCATGAATTTCCGGTTGTATTCGTCGGTCAGTTCTTCTTTTTTGGCGTTTGGATCCGAAGCCGCTTCGATTGCTCTCTTCCCGATGATCGATACCGCTCCCGCGGCGCCCATCACGGCGATTTCCGCAATCGGCCAGGCAAACACGACGTCCGCACCGGTTCCCTTGCTGTTCATCGCGATATACGCGCCGCCGTAAGCTTTCCGCATGATCAGACCCACTTTCGGTACGGTTGCCTCCGAGTAAGCGAATAAAAGCTTCGCGCCGTGGCGGATAATCCCGCCGTGCTCCTGCTTGCTGCCGGGCAAAAAGGCCGGAACGTCCACCAGCGTGAGCAGCGGAATATTGAAGCAGTCGCAGAACCGGATAAACCGGGCGCCTTTATCGGAAGCGTCGATTTCCAAAGAACCTGCCATATACTGGCTCTGATTGGCAACGATTCCGATCGTTTCTCCCTCGACGCCGGCGAAACCGATCACGAGGTTTCGGGCAAAATGGGGCTGGGTCTCAAAGACGCTGTCTTGAGCGACGATCGTGTTGATCACGCGGCGTACGTCGTAAGGCTTTCTGGAATCGATCGGAACAATGTCCTGAAGGCCGGCGCAGTCGTTCCGTTCCTTTCCGGGAACGGGCGCCGGGGTTTCTTCGTTGTTCTGCGGCAGATAGCCGATCAGCTTCCGGACGCCGTCCAGACACGAAGCATCGTCCGGATAAACGAAATGCGCCACGCCGGAAGTCGAGCTGTGGACGGACGCGCCGCCGAGTTCCGAAGAAGAGATCACTTCGCCCGTAACGGATTTCACAACCGCCGGGCCGGTAATATACATCTGGCTCGTTTTTTCCGCCATGAAAATATAGTCGGTGATCGCCGGGGAATAGCAGGCGCCGCCCGCGCACGGCCCGAGGATCACGGAAATCTGCGGAATCACGCCGGAAGCGATCGTATTGCGGTAGAAAATATCCGCATAGCCGGCAAGCCCGTCGATTCCCTCTTCGATGCGCGCTCCGCCGCTGTCGTTGATCGAAACGAACGGAGCCTTCATCTCCAGCGCCTTATCCATTACGCGGCAGATTTTCATCGCGTGCGCTTCGCCTAAAGAACCGCCGCTAACGGTAAAATCCTGCGAAGACGCGAAAACGAGCCTTCCTCCGATATACCCGTATCCCGTGATGACGGCGTCTCCGAGCCGCTTTTTCTGATCCATCCCGAAATCCGAAGCGCGCGAAAGGATCATATCGTTGAGTTCCACGAACGTCCCCTCGTCAAACAGCGTGTTGAGGCGTTCGCGCGCGGTCATTTTTCCGGAGGAATGCTGCCGTTCGATCCTCTCGGTCCCGCCGGCTGCCGCAACGGATTCTCTTCTCCGGTTGAGCCGTTCGATGCTGCCCTGCCAGTTTAAATCCATAAGATAAAGCTCCTTTTAATCATGAAATATAAGAGGCTGTGTTTACTTTAATATTTACAGTGTCCTACTTGTCTTGCTAATAAAGAAAAGACAATCTACTTACTTCCCTCTGAACCTTTGAATAAAACTATTGACCTTATTTCGATTCAAAAAGGCCGCTACAATAGTCGATAATGCAAAAACAACTATACAAACCACTCGAATGGATGTCCTTAAATATAATAATAAAGACATTGGAATCAACATAACGCAAATAATGATAAATATAAGCAGATCAATGGGCTTAATAATTTCCCGAATTCCCATTTTTCTCGAAAACCAATAATGAAGCAATACCGTCGTAATCTGGCAAACTACTGTAACATAACATACGGCTCGATAATCCCACAAACTGACGCCGCATATATTTAATAGAATATTGGATATTGCAATAGCGCCTGTAATGATTGCTGCATATTTTGTTTTTTTATAATAGATTTCCAAATTCACCATTTGTGAAACAAGCATCGTAAATACACCGTTCAAGATATTTGCCGGAAGGATATATACCGCTTCACTGTATTGTTTTCCTCCCAACAATAAAATTACTTCCGGTGCAAATAGTAACACTCCCATTGTCCCAAGTATTACTACATAAACATAAGCTTTTAGAGTCTTTCTTATGAGATCCAACTGATTTGCCTTAAGCTTATCGTAAAACCAAGGAGCCCATGCGCTATTCAGCATTTGGACCAGAAGAATAATAATGCTCGCAACAGAATGAACAATCGAGAGATAGCTGACCTCAACGCTGGAGCACATGTGTTTTACAACTAAACTATCCGATGATAGAAGAAGACTGCTTCCCAAATAATTCAATACTAAAGGCAATCCCAATCGAATTGCATACGAAAGATAAGCCTTTTTTACTGAAAAGCTTTTTTTAAAAAAATGGATCGTACATATTAAGCCAACAATGATATATAAAATATACTGACCAAAAATCCGGCCAAATAAACGATCGCTAGAAAAAACACGAACAAGTATCACAGCTAAAGCAGAAGAGAAAAAAACCAGAAAAAAAGTAATGCTGGCGCTAAGTTTATATCTATATAAGATCCTTTGTTTCATTTGAAACATAGAAAAAGCTGGCGCTGTGAAAAGATAAAGGATCATGATCGCCATGTATTTGTTATCAATTAGCAAAACGCTATTTATAATATTCTGAAAAAGAAGATACAAGCCTAAAAAAGCCGTTGTAATTAAGAATGACAAAACTAAACAAGATGAGATATACGAATTAAACTGATTCTCTTCCGGAAAATCAAACCTTGCTCTATTGATTGTGTTGTAAACTTCCATACCACAAACAATCACAAGGATAGATTGCCAAACGGTATAATTCGTAAAATTTCCGATCTGTTCTTTTGACAGAATCCTTGTAAACAAAGGAATTGTTATAAACCCAAGTGCACGTGTAAAAAAACCGGAAAATGTATACCAAAAGCTGGACTTAACCAATACGGAAGTACTGCTTTCTTTCGAATCATTCTGCATTATATTATCTCCAAAACAACATCCCAATTTAATGGCAAAAATCTATATACCGATAGGAAATCTTTCTATATAATCGATTGTATTTCGCTTTTTTTCAATCTGTCATTACTCCATTTTAAAATGAGCGCCAATACTCCCCAAAATGCTCCCGTATACCAGAACGAATTGGAAAAAATGATTTTGAAGGAAGTGATAAGGAAAGTCATTAATATGATTTTTCTTTCATTATTCATGCACTTTCGATACAAACCGATCACGTTTTTTACTAGCCAAATGCAAATAATTGATCCAAAGAAAAATCCAAAAGAAATCAGCAGCTCTAAAAAGACGTTATGGCTATAACCCCATTTAACAATTCTCCCGATTTCATATCGGTCTCCATAAACGCCCCATCCGAAAAAGCCGCCATCTTTTATCATTTCTATTGCTTTGCTGTATATTGCTTCTCTACCGCTTCCGTCAGAAAAAGTCCCATTTAAAATCGATTCAATTGTTCGCGATTCTAAACCTACAGACTTTAAGATCGATAGTATCCCTACAGTAATCGTTTTATAGTTTAATGTGACCAGAATTAATGCAAGCAATATTATAACTGCGGCGCGATAATTCTTTTTTTCTCTCCAACGAAACGGTAACATCATCGGGATTAAAACAATCGGCCAAATAATTGCGCCTCTTGATCCTCCCATAATAATACAAAACAACCCAATAAAATACGGAATATAGTACACTCGTTTATTGTAAATAAATGCATACGCTCCCATAAAAGCCGTTGGGAACAACATATCATATCCGAATTCAAGGTTGTAGGATCCTTGTTCTATTTGTCCGCTGAAATCATATATATTCCAATACCCTCTTATTGTGGCCACAATAAACCTAAACAAATGAAAAACAAAAAGCAGAATACAAGCAACCTTTAGATCGCGAACGATCTTTTTTTCATCTTTCATGAGCCATATAATTAAAAAAGCCCAGATTCCGCTTTTGGGATGTAATAATGCCGGAACAATTCCGTAAGTATCATGAGAAAACCAGCTATTGTATTCGGGATGAATCAAGATGGTCAAAATAAAAAGAAGAAAAACGAGAAAATAAACCAAAATCGGATAAAAATAAAATGACAGTACATTATGAGATAAGCAAATAACCAGCAAGAATATATATATGCTGATGTAAAAAATACCACCGATACTCTTCCCAAAAACCGTTGAAAACATTAGATTGATAACTGTACTACAAAAATACCATAAGAACAAAAAATCTTCTGCGCTTATAGAATCAGCATTTAGCTTTATTCTAAATTTCATCGTAGTACCTCTCAATCTGGGTATGCACTTTCACCAGAGGAAAAGATGGATTGACCTTCGGAAATTTTAATCATATCATTTCCTATTCGTCAACTATATAAAACCTTTCCATTCGTTTTATCAAATAGTGAAACAATCCTTATCGCCATTATATGTGCCACTAAATCAAAATCCCCATTTTCTGCAGTATTATCTTCCCGTTTTCGTATGAGCCATAATGAAGAATGTCTTCTGATTCAAACATCACATCGAAAGCATCTTCCAATTCAGAAATCAGAGAAAGGTGCGCAACAGAATCCCATTGAGGCACCGCTTTAAATGTGAATGATTCGTTCAGCGCGTCTTTATTAACTCCTAATACATCCATGAATATTTGATCATATTTTTCTAAATTCGACATTAAAATACTCCTTGCATTTCCATTCCTATTGCTTCTCGTTTTATGAAGATAAGAAGAGGGGGGGATTTCCCCTCTTCTATCCACACCGTGCAATAAAAGAATTCAGTTTTTTTCCATCAGTTTGAGGATATCGGAAACCGTCTCAAATCCCTTGATGACGTCGCCGGTGAGCTTTACGCCGAAATCGTCGTCCATTAAAACGATCAGGGACAGCTTTGCCATGGAATCGTATTCGTCAACGTCGGCAAGAACGGTATCCGCGGTCAGCGTGCCTTCGTCCAGTTCCCAGGTTTCCTCCAGCATTGCGATTTTTTCCTGTTCAGTCATTGTTAAGTCCTCCTTATGATTTCATGATAATTCTATTACACCTGGTCATCCAGATTGTAACCGTCTGAAAAATATTCGTCCGTGTGAACCAGCGGAAGAATGTCGGCTTGCGCAATCGAAAACGCCACCGTTGACCACGAGAGGCCGACGCCGTAGCCGCAGCAAAGCGTCCTGACCGCGCGCTGATCGTTCGATTCCCCATACTTGTCCACAAGAGAAACCGGAATCGATGCGGAAGAAGTGTTTCCGAATCGGTCCATGGAGACGAGCATCTTCTCTTCCGGGAAAGCCGTTTTCTTCGCCACGCGCTTCATGATCATCAGATTTGCCTGATGCAGCACGAGGCAATCGTAATCCTGCGACGTCGTATTCGTCATCTTCATGTATTCATTGATCTGATTCGGGGCTTCCTCCGTTGCGAAATTGAACACGGCGATGTCGTCCATCACGACGTAATGCGTTCTTCCGTCCGGGGAGTCGGGATTTCTCCAGGCCCCGTAAGGGGAGATGATCGCCTTATACCCGCTGCCGTCCGTATTGGAAAGGAATTTCAGCTCGTTTCCTTCCTCCTTTTCCAGCAGCGTTGCGCTTCCGGAATCGCCGAACAGCCAGGTTCCGGAATGGCCTTCCTTCTGCTTCCTGCGCGTGCTGAATTCACGCGCGGAGGTATCGCCGGCGAGCAGCAGGCCGTACTGCGTCCCGGTGTTTGCGAGCAGGCTCGCGATGATGTTCAGGCCGTATACGAACCCGGAACAGCCGAGGTTCACGTCGAAGCAGATGCACTCCTTGCTCAGACCCAGCCTCTGCTGCAGTACGCAGGCCGTTGCAGGCAGGCGGTAGTCGCTCGTCTGCGTTACGAAAATCAGGATCCCGATCCGGCTTTTGTCGATGTTCTTCTTTGCAAGAAGCTCTTCCGCGGCGGCACAGCAAAAATCCGAGGTGGTCTGCCTCGGCGAGGCGGAATACCGGCCGGAAACGCCGGTCTTTTTGATAAATCTTTTGACCGTCGCCTCGTCCTCGTCGGACATTTCTTCGATCGAATCCCACGCGGGAGAAACCGCCGCGGCCATACCGATCACTTTTACGTTGCGAATTTCTGTCAGCATATTTTTTCTCCTAACTCGTTGTAAGTCCGCCGTCGACCGGCATCGTGATCCCCGTGATAAATCTCGCGGCGGGACTGATCAGGAACGCAATGGCGTTCGCGATATCCTGCGTCTGCGCGATCCCGAGATACTGGCGGGAGGTCAGCTCCCGGTTGGTATCGCTGTCTTCGCCGTATTTGTCCACGAATTTCTGATAGAGCTCCGTTGCGGTCATTGCCGGCGCTACGGTATTGATGCAGATCTCCCGGTCGGCAACTTCCTTGGCGATGCAGCGTACGGCGGAATCCATCGCCGATTTCGTCGAGGAGTAGATCGCCTTCGATTTGTCGCCGCGGATGGAAGCGCAGGAGGAGACGCCGACGATTCTCATGCCGGGATTGTAGCGGCCTTTTTTGCAGACCTGCCGCACCGTTTCGAAGAATCCGAAGAAATTGACGTTGAACGTATTCTGAACCTTTTCGGGCTTCGACATCGCCAGCGGGATCGCCGTTCCGAGTCCGGCGGAATAGACGAGGCCGTCGAGCGGTCCGTTCTCTGCAACGACCGTTTTAATAAAGCTTTCGATCTCGTCGAGTTTTCCGACGTCGACGAAATAGGCGGCGTGTCCGTCTCCGGAAAGCTCGGTCAGCGCCTCTTTGACGCCTTCTTCATCAATCGCGGCGAGCACCAGCTTCGCGCCCAATTCGCTCAGCGTGATCGCCGTCTTTTTTCCGATCCCGGAAGACGCTCCGATCACCAGGATCCGCCGATCCGTTAAATCAACCAGATTGTACATGGGTCTTTCCTCCTTTTATTCATCCGGGTAAGCATCGTCGTAACGATCCTCGCCGAACGTCAGCGGCAGGATGTCGTCCGTATTGATCCGGACCTCCATCACGCCCCACGAAAGCCCGACTCCGTAGCCGCTGGTCAGCATTTTGACTTCTTTGCTTTCTTCGCAGCTGCCGTATTTGTCGACGATGGTAAGCGGGACGGACGCGCCGCTCGTATTGCCGAAGCGGTCGAGCGAGACCGGGACCTTCTCGATCGGCATCCCGACGCGCTTCGCGATATTCTTGATGATCATCATATTGGCCTGATGCAGAACGAGATCGTCGTACTCCGTGATCTCCGAGCCGAGTTTTTCAAGATACTCGTGGATCAGAGCGGGAACTTCGTTGATTGTGAAATTGAATACGGCGATATCGTCGCTCGGGATGCTTTCCGGGCCGACAGGATGCTTCCAGGCGTTGTAAGGGGTCGAAAGCGCCTTGTGGCCGGTGCCGTCGCTCATCAGCGCCGAGCGGAGCGTGCTGTTTTCGTCTTTTTCCAGCAGGACCGCCGAGCTCGCGTCACCGAAGAGCAGCGTCGTATTGGAGCTTCTCTGATCGATGCTCAGCCCTTTTCTTCCTCTGCCGAGCGTATCGCCGACAAGCACCAGCGCCTTTTTCGAATCGGAATTGAGCAGCAGGCTCGCGCCGACCGCAACGCCGTAAACGAAGCCGGAGCAGCCGAGGTTCACGTCAAACGCGATGCAGTTCTTATTAAGGCCGAGCCGCTTGTGGAGCACGAGCGCGGTCGAGGGCGTCCGGTAATCCGGGTTCTGCGTCACGTTGATCAGAATGCCGATCTCGTCCGGCGTAAATTTGCCCGCCGCTTCGATCTGTTTGGCCGCGGTATAGGAAAAATCGGCCGCCGTCTGATCGAGCGCGCACTTGTGTTTCCCCGCGATCCCCGTTTTTTTGATAAAGGATTTTACGAATTTCGGATCCTCGTTCGGATCCTCGGCCATTGCCGCGATATCCACCCGGTTTTCCGGGACGGACGCCGCGATGCACGAGATCCTGATCCCTTTATATTCGCTGTAGACCATCTTTTTTCCTCCTCAGCACGACGTATATCCCGAATCCACCGGCAGCATTACGCCGGTAATGTGTCTGGACGCGGGAGAAAGCAGGAACGCGATTGCGTTCGCGATATCTTCGGGCATATTCATTCCCAGATAATTGCGCTGCGAAGTGATCTGCACCTGATCCGCCTGCTTCGTTTCCGCGCGCAGATTCAGATAATCCTGATACATTCCCGTATTGGTCGGTCCCGGCAGAACGGTATTGACCCGGATCTCCTTCGCCCCCAGCTCCTTTGCCATCGAGCGCATGGTTCCGTTCATCGCCGCTTTCGAAGCGCTGTAGGCCGTCTGGGCCGAAACGCCGCAGATCGAAGCGGTCGAGGAAATTCCGACGATACTCAGCCCCGGATTGTATCGGCCTTTCCGGCTGATGATCCGGACGATCTCGTAGAACGAATAGAAATTGACCAGCATCAGATCGTGAAGCTTCTCGAACTTGACGCTGTTGATCGGAAGGTCGCGGTTGATTCCGGCGGACTGGACGTAGCCGTCGAACGCGCCCTGCTCCGCGATGATCTCCTTGAGTTTTCCCTCCAGCGCGTCGATCTCGGCGAGATTGATCGCGTACGCACGGTGGCCCGATCCCGAGAGCATCCCGAGCGTTTCCCCGAGCTTCTCTTCGAAGAGATCGATCAGACTGAGCTTCGCGCCGTATTCACTCAGCGTGATCGCCGTCTGCCGTCCGATCCCGGAGCCGGAGCCGGTTACGAGAATATGCTTTCCGTTGAGCTGTAAAAAGTCTTTCATAAATATCCTCCTTACCCCTGCATCATACCGCCGTCGATCAGGATCGACGTACCCGTGATGGTTTTCGCGGCGTCGCTGAGCAGGAACGCGATCGTATTGGCAACCTCGATCGGCTCCGTAACGCCCATATACTGCTTTTCCTTGATTTCCTTCACCTCGAACGTATCGGGATAGCGGTCGATATATCCCTGATACATCCGCGTATTGACCCAGCAGGGCATAATCGAATTGACGCGGATCTTTTTCTTTTTCAGATCGCATACCAGGCAGCGGATCGCGCCGTCCAGCGCGGCTTTCGAGGCGCTGTACGCGACCTTCGACTGTTTCCCCTGGATGCTGGCGGTCGAGGAGATCGCAACGATGCTCCCCTCGTCCTCGAAAGAGCTCTTTTTTGTAATGCAGCGCACGATCTCGATAAACGAGAAGAGATTCGCGTTCATCACGTGGATGATGTCTTCTTTTTTGGTCATTTTCAGCGGGCGCATCGGCGCGATCCCCGCGCAGTGCGCGAAACCGTTGAAGCTGCCGCATTCCGCAACCATCCGCTTTATAAGGTCTTCAATGGAATCGATCTCGTTGAGGTTGAAGCAGTACATCGCGTGGCCGTCGCCTTCCAGCGTTTCGTAAACCTGCCGGAGGGATTCCTCCTCCATATCGCAGAGCACCACTTTCGCGCCGAGCCTGCTCAGCTGCAGGGAAGTTACCCGGCCCATTCCGCCGGCCGCGCCGGTGACGAGAATTCTTTTTCCCGTAAGGTCCATTGGATTTACCATATTTTTTCCTCCTAAAGCATGTCCGGGGTGATTTTTCCCTCTTGATAGTAGTCCTGCGTTTCTATGATCGGATAAACCTCGCCGAAATCGACGGGGAGACTGGTCACGCCCCAGGAAAGCCCGATGCCGAATCCCGCCATCAGGACCTTTCTCGATCCGCCCGCGCTTTCGCCGTACGCGTCGCACAGCGTCAGCGGAACGGAAATCCCGCCCGTATTTCCGTAGCGATCGAGCGAGATCGGCACGGATTCCTTTTTCAGCTTCAGTTTCCGGATAATCTGCTTGATGATGAATTCGTTCGCCTGATGGAAGATGAACGAATCGTAATCCGCGGCCGACGTCCCGGTATATTCCAGATAATCGTTCAGCGCCTTGGGAACGTCCGTGATCGAGAACGAGAAAACGGAGGTTCCGTCCATGTAAATATCGTAGAGCGAACGCTCGATTCCGTCGCTGCAGAGGAAGCGTTCGCGCCCCGGGTTCATATCCCGGAATCCGCCTGCCGGAAGGATGATCGCCTTATACCGGGAGCCGTCGCTTCTCAAGAGCGTCGTTACCTCCGGTGCGTCCGGCGATTTTTCCAGAAGGATCGCCGCGCCGGCGTCGCCGTACATCATAACGATGGATTTATCGCGGGGATCCACGAGCTTCGAGGCCGTCTCGCCCATCAGCAGCAGGCCGTATTTCATCTCCGATCCGCTCATCAGGCTCATCGCCGTCTGAAGGCCGTAAACAAATCCGGAACAGCCGAGATTGATCTCCATGCAGGAGCAGTCGATCGGCAGCTCCAGTCTCTTCTGGACGACGCTGGCGCTCGAAGGCCGGCGATAATCCGGAGACTGCGTTACGAGAAGCATCAGGCCGATCTCGCTGCGGTCGATTCCCGTTTTCCGGAAGAGCTCCTGTGCCGCGGCGGTCGCAAGGTCGCTTGCCGTCTGCTGCGGCAGCGCCTTATACATCGCCCGGATCCCAGTTCCCGCGGAAAACTTTGCGGGGATCTCGTCTCCGAAGACGGCGGAAAAGCTTTCGACCGTCACCGGATTTTGGGGAACGGCGCAGGTGATTCCGGCAATCCGGATCCCTTTATTCTTAAAAAACGACATATTCCGTCTTTCCTCCGTTGTGATCTATACGGTTCTTTTCAGGATAAAGCAGTCAAAATGTCCGGGCAGGATTCTTGTCCCCTCGGGAATCTCCGCTACCCGTTTGCTGCCGATTTCATTCCATTTTTTCCGGCTCCCGCCCGGCATGCGCAGCTCGATTTCGGAGTGTTCCATCAAACTGTCGCCGGAGAAAAAATCTTTCCCGTCGAGCAGGATGCCGATGCTCCCCGCCGAATGGCCGGGGATCTCAAAGAGAGAAAACTCGTGATCCTGCCACCTCAGAACGGTCCGGTCCTCAAACGTTTCGTCCGCACAGCAGGTATACTGCGGATCCGCCGCCGGGATTTCGTCCA
>JAEEGL015345537.1_pt1 | contig 14390 bp, 15 predicted proteins | sample 9134231 | NCBI WGS metagenome assembly JAEEGL01 (sample SAMN16246548, study PRJNA631951) | gut metagenome | biome: gut microbiome; feature: rumen; material: fiber-attached | host: Bos | place: Iran: Karaj | collected 2018-10
TATATATAGCAATCCTACAAGTTATGCTAATGCATTTAATAGTTCTGCAACAGTATCTGGTTCAGGTATAATAGTAAATTATTCAAGTGCAACAACAAATATTGATGCTATTATTGCAACTCAAATAGGTAATTCTAATGTTGTTAAAGGTGTTCAATTAGATTAATAAAAAACTCAAGATTATTTCTTGAGTTTTTTAATTTGCTTTTTTAATATCTAAAATTATCGGTAAGATAATTGGATGACGTCCTGTTAATTCATTAATATAAACACTAATTTGTAATGCTAAATAACTTTTAATATCATTAAAATTAACATTAGATTCCTTTAATTTTTCAATTATTGATAAACTTGATTTTACTTCAATCATTTTAAGTAATTCTTCATTTTTATTTACTTGAATGAATCCTCTTGTTGTAATAGCTGGTTTAATCAATAATTTTTTATTTTTCATATCAATATTAGCAATGATAACTAAGATACCATCTGCAGCCATTATCTTACGGTCTCTTATTACTTGTGATGCTATTTCATTAGCATGGTTACCATCAACATAAATATCATCTTGTTTAATAGATGGTCCTTTTGTAATAACATGATTATCTAGTAATAATGAATCACCATTTTCTAAGATAAAGGTATTATTCTTATCAACACCACATAAAGTTGCTAAATCAGCATGATTTTTAAGCATTCTATATTCACCATGGAATGGTAACATATATTTTGGTTTAATAAGTCTTACCATTAATTTTAATTCTTCAATGTTAGCATGTCCTGATGCATGAATATCATTAATATCACCATTAGTAAATACTTTAACACCTTTTAAGTATAGTTTATCAATTGTTCTATTAACACCCATGGCATTACCTGGGATAGGACTTGATGAGAAGATAACTACATCATCTGGTCTTAGTTTAATAGATTTATGTTCACCATCCGCAATACGTGATAGGGCTGCAAGTGGTTCTCCTTGAGACCCTGTACATAATAAACATACTTCATTTGGTTTTAAGTTATTTGCTTCATCGGGCGTAATAAATAGTTCTTTATGATTGATATAACCTCCATTAATAGAGATTTCAATATTATTTTCCATACTTCGTCCGAAGATACAAATTTTACGATTGTGATTATAACATGTTTCAACAATGTGTTTTAGTCTATATATATTTGATGCAAAGGTTGCAATAATAATTCTTTCATTAGTAAACTTTGCAAAGATTTCATTTACTGATTCATCAACTTTAGATTCACTTATCGATACTCCAGGATTAAGAGCGTTAGTCGAATCACTAACTAATAAGTCAACTCCTTCTTCACCAATTCTTGCCATTTTATGAATATCAGCCATTGGACCAATAGGTGTCATATCTAACTTAAAGTCACCTGTTGTAACAATTGTTCCATTAGGTGTTTTAATTCTAATACCATGAGAATCAGGAATAGAGTGAGTTGTTAAATAAAAATCAACAGTAAAATATTTAAATTTATAAACATCATCACTTTTATAAGTAACAATATTATCATAACGAATATTTCGATCATTTAATTTCATTCTAATTAATTCAGCAGCTTGATTTGGTGCATAGATAACCGGAATATTAATACTTTGTAATAAGAATGGTATACCACCAATATGATCTTCATGACCATGGGTAATAAATAAAGCTTTTATTTTTTCTTCATTTTCTTTTAAAAACGTATAATCTGGTACTAAATAATCAACCCCAAATGTCGATAGATCAGCAAAACTAATACCGGCATCAATAATAATAATTTCTTCTTTATGGATAACGGCATACATATTTTTACCGATTTCACCCAAGCCACCCAAAATTAGAAATTGTGTTTCTTTATTCATTTTTCTCCTTTCTCTAAAGAACTATTTCGTATAGATTATACACTTTATTTTAATTATTGTCTAGAAAGGGCTCTTAAAATTTTTAAATTTTTATAAATTTTTCTTAATAAATAGAATTAAATATTATATAATAAGTAATATGGGAGGAATGCATGAACAATAATATAATTGATGAAATAAGAAGCAAATTAGATATTGTTAATGTAATTTCTTCTTATATAACATTAGAGAAAAAAGGACGTAATTACTTTGGATTATGTCCATTTCATGATGATCATAAACCATCATTATCAGTATCTCCAGAAAAACAAATATATAAATGTTTTGTATGCGGAGAATCTGGTAATGTTTTTAATTTCGTTATGAATTATGAACATCTAAGTTTTAATGAAACTATTAATTTATTAGCACCAATGGCAGGCGTTAGTCTTAATATGGAAGTAAAACATGATGATAAATATGATAAATACTATAATATGATGAATCTGGCTAATGATTTCTATCAAAACAATTTAAATAGTAGAGAAGGAGCTAAAGCAAGAAAGTATTTATTAGAAAGAAAACTAGATCAAGAAACAATAAAGACCTTTAATATTGGTTTATCACTTAATAAAAGAGATGTTCTTACTAATATGTTAATGAGTAAAGGAATGTCTTTGGAAGATTTGAATGATATTGATTTATCTAATACTAATCATGATGCTTTTATTAATCGTATTATGTTTCCTTTGCATAATGCTAATGGTAAAGTAATTGGATTTTCAGGAAGAATATATAATGGTGAAGATTTAAATAAATATCAAAATACCAAAGAAACAATTTTATTCAAGAAAAGAGAGAATTTATTTAATTATCATCGAGCTCGTGATGAGATTAGAAAATGTAAGAGTGTAATTGTTATGGAAGGCTTTATGGCGGTAATAAGAGCCTATACAGTGGGTATTAAAAACTGTATTGCAACAATGGGTACGGCCTTATCAGTTGAACAATTAAATTTAATTAAAAAATTAAGTAATAATATATATCTTTGCTATGATGGTGATAATGCCGGTCATAAAGCAACACTTGCTAATGGAGAACAATTCTTAAAAGCAGGAGTTAACACTAAAATTATTATTTTAAATAATAATTTAGATCCTGATGATTATATTATTAAGTATGGTGCAGAAGCATTCCAAAAGCTAATAGACAATGCTATTAGTTACACAGATTTTAAGATAAAAGCTTTAAAGAGTAGTTATAATTTATCTAACGTAAATGATAAGACAAATTATGTTAATCAAGTCCTTCTTGAAATTAGTAAAGAAAAAGATGAAATTAAGAGGGAAATCATGCTTAAAAATCTTGCAAGTGAAACAGATGTATGGTATAATACGTTGGAAAAAAAGTTATTTTCAATGCTTGAGAAGGAAGAAAAGCATGATAAATTAGACGAAGTAGTGGTGAAACCAAAGAAACAAAATGGTTTAAATAGAGCGATGGATTCGCTTGTCTATTACATGTTGAATAGTCCTGAAGCAATAACTTTTGTTGATGATAGTAGTGTATATATTCCTGATAAGCCAATAAGGCTTATTATTAATGAGATTATTGCCTACTACAATAAATATGGTAAAATTAGTGAAGCTGATTTTTACACATATTTGATGGATGAGAAAGAGTTATTAGAAGTCTTAAAACGAATCCTATCAGTTAATTATCCAGAGTATTCTAAAGAGATAATAGAAGAGAATATGAAGGCTATTGATAATTACAATAGAACATTAGAGATTAAAAAGTTAGAGAACTTAATTAAAGAAGAAACGGATATTACTGAACAAATAAAATTAATGGATAAGATAAGAAATCTAAAACTTAAAGAGGAAAAAGAATAATGGAAGACGAATTAAGAAGTTTTAAAGTTACTTTTAACACTAATGGTGGTGATGCCATTGAACCAGTAATGGTTACAGAAGGTGAAAGAGTAGAGAAACCAGCTGATCCAATTAGAAGTGGTTATACATTTATTGGTTGGTTTTATAAAGATAATGAATATGATTTTAATGAAGAAGTATTCTCAAATCTTACTTTAAAGGCAGAATGGGAAAGAAATAGAATTAAGTCAATTGATGATCGTAAAGAATCATTACTAGCTTTAGGTAAAGAAAAAGGCTATGTTACTTATGAACAATTAGCTGAAGAATTAAAAGGCTTAGATATTGATGCAGACACTTTAAATGACTTATATGATAGTTTCTTAGAAATGAATATCCAAATCGTTTCTGAAGATGAATTAACAGGTAATGTTAACCCTGATGATTTAGTTGAAGAACCAGATGATATTCTAGAAGAATTATCAAATTCAAAAGATATTAAGATTAATGACCCAGTACGTATGTACTTAAAGGAAATTGGTCGAATTAACCTACTTACTAGTGATGAAGAATTTGAATATGCTCGTCGTGCTGAAGAAGGCGATGAATATGCTAAAAAGATGTTAGCAGAATCTAACTTACGTTTAGTTGTATCAATTGCAAAACGTTATGTTGGTCGTGGTATGTTATTCTTAGACTTAATCCAAGAAGGTAATATTGGTTTAATGAAAGCCGTAGATAAATTTGATCCAAGTAAGGGTTATAAATTTTCAACATATGCAACATGGTGGATAAGACAAGCTATAACAAGAGCAATTGCTGATCAAGCAAGAACAATTCGTATCCCTGTTCATATGGTAGAAACAATTAATAAATTAGCGCGTATTCAAAGACAATTAACACAAGAATTAAATCGTGAACCAACAGATGAAGAAATCGCTAAGAAAATTGGTATTTCTGTAGATAAGGTTCGTGAAGTATATAAAATTAGTCAAGATCCAGTATCTCTTGAGACACCTATTGGTGAAGAAGATGATAGTCACTTAGGAGACTTCATTAAAGATGAAAGAACAATGTCACCAGAAGAATACGCGACAATTGAAATGTTAAAAGAAGAATTATCTGGAGTACTACTTACTCTTACAGAAAGAGAAGAGAAAGTACTAAGACTTAGATTTGGTCTTGATGATGGACAATGTAGAACACTAGAAGAAGTTGGACAAGTATTTAATGTTACTCGTGAACGTATTCGTCAAATTGAAGCTAAAGCTTTAAGAAAATTACGTCATCCATCAAGAAGTAGAAGATTAAAGGATTTCTTAACAGACTAATGATTAAGATTAATAAGCGCTTAACAACCATAAGCGCTTTTATTAACGAAAATGATAAAGTAATAGATATTGGTTGTGATCATGATTTACTAGCAATCTATATGTATCAAAAGAATAGAATTAAAATAGTAGGTTCTGATATAAATTCTGAACCACTAAATCTAGCAAAGATAAACTTAGAAAAGAATGATCTATCTAATACTTTAGAGTTAAGACTAGGTGATGGCCTATCTACAATCAAAGATGAAGATACTATAGTAATCTCAGGTATGGGTGGTATCTTAATTACAAAAATACTTAATGATATCAATAAATATAATATTAAGAAATTAATTATTTCACCCAACGATAACTTTCCATTAACAAGAGAATTTATAACGAAAAAAGGATTTAAAATAGACTCTGAAATAATGGTATGTGATAGTAATAAATATTATTTAGTAAGTGTCTATATAAAAGGTTATGAAAGTATTAATTATTTCTTTGGAAAACTTAATAATAAAGAACCTGATAATATTAGTTATTTTAAGTACTTGATAGACACAAACAATAGAATAATTAATAAACTTAGTAGCAAGTATTTATTAAAGAAATTTAAACTAAAAAGAGAGAATAAAAGAATTCTTAAATATTTATCAAAATAAGATAGACTTATAGTCTATCTTTTTTATTGTGTTTTAATTTCCCTTATGTTATAATATAGCGCCGTGAGGGTTTTATGAGTATAGGAAATGTTGTAGATACAATTAATGAAGAAAAAAGCAAAAAAAAATTATTTGTAATTGAAAATTATAATACGGATTTTCGTAAATTGAGATTATTAGCAGATAGTGAACTAGAATTAGTTAAAAATGATGGTTTACCATCGTTTAATGAATTTGAAGAAAAAGTAATAGAGTATGGTAAATATTTAACTGACCATGCTATTCCTTTTGATTATATTGATGCATACATTAAATCAGGATTGGTAATATCTAATGAAGGATATCAAAAAATGTTACAAGATTTTATATTGAGAAATTATTCTGCAGTTGAAGCTAAGGAATTATCAACTAGTAGTTTAAAATGCAAAGATGCATGGGAAAAATATATATGTGAATGTTTAAGTATGATCAAAATTGAAGATACTAATGGGTTAGTACCTATGCAAGTATCATTTAAACCATGGTTTGAACATAAACCAGATGATATACGACTTTTTTCACATTCATATATTGGTTTAGAGAATCCTGAAGAATATAATTATCAATGTGTTGTTAATTTTAATAAATTCATTAAATTATTAGAAGATAACGGATATATCATGCATTATGAAGAAAATTATTTTACAAGAAATCCTAAAATATTTGAAATACATTCCTTCGAAGAATACTTTAAACAATTCATTAGTACTGGTGAATACGAAATAAAAAAATATAATAGATTAACAATTCGTGTACCATTTAGTACTAAGAATAATAAATAGGAGGCTTTATGGCATTTGATGATATAGTAACAAATTATAACAATGAAAAAACTCATTTTAGATTATACGATATTAAGATTACTTCTATAGATGTTCGTAATTTATCAATCATTAATAATTTTGATTATAGGAGTGCTATTACTAAAAACAGTCATATTCAAGGCTTTGAATCAACTTTAAGAGAGTATATTACATCTTTATCAGAAAAAGGAATTCCTTTCGATACAATTGAGGTTACTGGTGTACCACATTTAACAGTTAAACATAATAAAATTATGGAAGTTATGCAAAAGGTTCTATCCGGTAATTATAGTTACGTAACAGATAAAAGTAGAAATGATAATACATATGCTTCAAAAAGAATAGAGAACCTTCGAGAAAGATATTATAATTTTTATGATTGCCTTGGCGATTTGAAAATAGATGATACTGATTCTCTAGCTTATATTGACTTTGAGTTTAAACCATCAATAAAAGAAGAATCTAGTGGTGAAGAAATATCTCCATTCAAATATTTGGGTTTAGATGAAAAAACAAATATAAAGAAACATCTAGAACTTGTTAATATAGGTAGATTCATAAAAGAGTTAAACGCCAATGGCTATGAATTAAGTTTATTAACACCAAGGATATATAATAGTACAAGTGTACCTTTAATAGGTTATAAGACTTATTTTGAAGAATTAATGAGACAAGATGAAAATCAGTATGGGGATAAGAAATTAGTAATGAAACTTGATTTCCGTCAAAAGAATAGTATTAGATAATTATAAAAGGAGAATAATATGGGTTTGGAAGATTTAAGAAAACAAATTAGTCTTGAAAAAGACAAAGATAGGTATTTTGTAATTGAAAGAGATTGGGCAGATCTGCGAAAATTAGATGAATTTGTTGGTGACACTACAAAACTTGGTAATCCAGACTCTTCATCACTTAATCAATTTTGTGAAATGGAAGAAAAAGTAACAAAATATTGTGAAGAATTAATTCATAAAGGAATTCCATTTGATGTAATTGAATTAACCGGTGAAGCAGGATTCATCTTAAATGCTGAATGTCATGAACATATAATGCGACAAATATTTGATGATCGTATAAATAGTAATTGTCCTTGTACATATCTTAGCAGCCACATTAATAAGATAGAAATTAGTGACACATTAGGAGCAATCCCTATTGATTTCAAACTAGTTCCAGAGATATATGGACCGCTTGAAGATGATACCTATGATATACTTAAAGAATTAGGTTTTGAAACAAATGAAGGTAATTGGAAGACAACAGTTAATTTAGATAGTTTTATAAGAATTATAAAGGAAAATGGATATTCAATTTGTTTAAATAATGTTGAATTAAATAGTTATGAAGAATATTTTAATGGACTAAAGGTAGAACCTGATGGGGGAAAGACTTTATCAATAAAAATTGACTTTAGAAGAACAAATAATATTAGATAAATTAATAATTAAGAATAAAAAAAGATAATAGTGAAAAAATTATTATCTTTTTTTGTATAATTTGTTGTTTTCAATAATTAGTTTAGATATAATTATCATTGGAGGGTATGAAGATGGAAGAACTATTACAACAAATTAAAGAAAAATTATTAACTAAAGAATACAGCGTAGCAAGTCTAGCTCATGAATTCAATATTTCTGAGACTGAAGTTATGGGTCTAGTAAGAATACTTAAAAATGGTGGAGAAAACATTAATATTGCTAAAAGAAAAGATGGAATTTACATTGAAAACTTTGGTGATAATACAATTAATAATCACAATACAAAAACCATTATTAATAACGAGGAAACTTGTAAAATATTATTAATAAGTGATACAAGATTATGTTCTAAATTTGAACAAATATCTATTCTAAATAATATTTATAGTATTGCTAATGAAATGGGTATCAAAACAGTTCTTCATTTGGGTGATATAACAGAAGGTATATATAGTGGTAAAAAACGTATATATAATCAAGGTATCATTCACCATAACCCTGATACTCAAGCATTATATGTTAAAAATAATTATCCATATATAAAAGGAATGACAACATATTTTATTACTGGTGAACATGATTTATCATTCTTAAAGAAAGCTAAAGAAGATGTTGGTGAAGATATTGCTAACTTACGTGAAGATTTAGTTTACTTAGGTCAAAAGAATTGTATGATCTATTTACAAGATGAAGATGGTCATAAACCAATTACAATCGATATGCGTCATCCTGAAGGTAAAATACCTTATACAATATCATATACACCACAAAAGATTGTTGATGCGATGAGATGTGAAGAAAGACCAGATATTTTAAACTTTGGACATTTCTTAGTACAAGATACTTTTATTCATCAAGATGTTCTTGTTAACCAAGTACCATCAGTAACAGCAACAACACCAGAGATGGTCGATAATGGTAATACAAATATTGTTGGGGCAACAATCCTTACTCTTCATTTTGATGTTTCTAAATCAAAAAGAAAACTTGTTAAAGTTGATAAGATGTTCCTAAATTATCGGGAAGTATATCCAGATGATTATGCGAAGTTTAAACCACTTCATGAAGATGGTGTGAAGATACTTAGAAAGGGGACTAAATAATGACAGACGAGACATTAAAGAAATGTATATTAAAAGATTTAAGACATAAAACAAGTTATGATGCTCTTCTTAAGAAGTATGATATTGATGAAATTAAATTAGAAGGTATTCTTCAATTATTAGAATTAGAAGGATATGAATTCTCTGAGAATCTAACAGATAATCAAAGAACAATTAGTAAAATTAATACACATAATCGTGAAAGAGTAGTTAAACCAAGTATGGATGAACTTGAACATATTCAATTATGTATTGTTTCTGATACACACATGGGTAATAAACTAGAACAAAGAACATTACTTAATAAAGTATATGAAGAAGCTTATCATCGTGGTATAGATACTGTTATTCACTGTGGTGATGTTGTAGATGGTGATTATCGTAATCCTCGTCCAGCACATCCATATGATTTATTTGCACAAGGTGCAACACAACAATTAGATAATGTTGTTGATAACTATCCAAAGGTTAATGGTATTACAACATACTTTATTACTGGTTCTCATGATGATACACACATGAAAAATGGTGGTTTCTGTATGGGAAAAGGTATTTCTGATCGTCGTGAAGATATGGTATGGATTGGACCTAATCAAGCAATCTTCTATGCCGGTAAAGCAAGAGTACCAATTCTTGTTAAACACCCTGGTGGTGGTTGTTCTAAATCCCTATCTTATAAGTTACAAGAAGCAATTAATAAATTAGATCCAAATAATAAACCAAAGGTTCTTGTAGCAGGACATTGGCATAAATCATATTGCTTCTATTATAATGATGTTTATGGTATTGCTGTTCCTTGTTTAGTTGATCAAACAGAATTTATGAAAACAATGGATTTAAATAACATTGTTGGAGCTGTTTTCTTAGATCTTTATGTAACTAAAAAAGGAGATATTGAATACTTAAGTTATGATGAAGTAAGATATACAGATAAAGATATAATTAAAGATGATTATTTACAAGCAAAGAGATTAGTTATAGAATAGAACTATCTCTTTTCTTTTGGAGGTGTTTATGATTTATATAGTAAGACATGGTCAAACAGATTGGAATAAGGAAAGAAAGATTCAAGGTCATCAAGATATTCCTTTAAATGAAGTTGGTATTCATGAAGCAGAGATTGTTCGTGATGAACTTAAAGATATAAAATTTGATGTTGTCTTTTCAAGTCCATTGCAAAGAGCTTATAAAACAGCACAAATTATTACTAATAATCCAATTATAATAGAACCACGTTTAATTGAAAGATATAACGGTAAACTTGAAGGTCAAAACTTTGATCAAGTATTAAGTACAATTCCATGGAATGAAGATGTTGATAACGATTATGGTATTGAAAAAATAGGTGATTTAAGAAAAAGAGTATATGAATTCTTAGATGAAGTTAACAACAACTATTATGGAAAAGAAGTTTTAATCGTAACACACGCTGGTAATGGTATTCAAATTAGATGTTATTTTGAAGGCGATCCAGAGAATAATGATTATGGTAGTTACCGTATTCATAACTGCCAAGTATTAAAATATGAATACAAAAAAAGATAAAACGACATAATGTCGTTTTAGTGTAATAAATTGACATTTTTGCCAATTTGTGGTATAATATGCATAGTTTTTAGTGGGGTAATGATGATAGTCTACACATCGCAAGGGGTTGAGCTATTCGATACTAAAAACAAAGACGTGTACAAAGAAGGAACTTTTGGTAAGATTTATCATGATGGTGATAAATGCCACAAAGTTTTTAATAATGCAGAATTATTTAAAATTGATCCATTTTTAACATTAGATACATTATCTTTACCAAACTTTTATAGGATAATGGATTTTCTTTATAATAATCAATATATTTTCATTGGTTATACTAGTAAATTTATAAAAGAAGATCATTTTAATATCTTATCAGATAAAGATTATTTCCTAAGAGGCGTTAATAATATTCATGATGGTATTATTGCGTTTACGAATAATCACTTTGAAGTATCAGACTTACATGTTGGTAATATCTTAGTAAATAAAGAAGATATGACAATGATTGATGTTGATAATTATAAAAGAGTAGATAATGACCCATATGCTATTAATATGTATCGTTATAAACAATTAATTAAACGATTAATATATAAATACTTAATTCGTTATAATGTAACGGATATTATGGGCGCTAATGAATTATTAAAAGAATTAATGGATGAAGATAGTGATAATATTGATCACTTAAACAAAGTTCTATCAAAGGTTAATCGACCAGTAGATTATTTTAATAAGGTCATAAAATAGGTGGTTTTATGAAGTATTATAATAAAGATGGTCAAGAATTTGAATTTGATTTAGAACATAGTTATCCAATAGGAGCAGGTAAATTCGCTATTGTATATGAGATAAGTAAAGATGAATGTATTAAAGTCTATCAAAAAGATTGTCCTATAGATATTCATCTTTTAGAGGAAATAAAGAATTATCATTTATTCCACTATGATGCTCTAAAAGATATATTATTTACGGACGATGGTAAAATAGGTTGTTTTCTTATGAAAAAATATAAAAGAGAATTACCCGATTTTTACATCATGGAAGTTAAAGACTTTTTGCGAGAGTTTAATACATTAGATAGAGACGCTAAAGTTCTATCAGAAAATAGTATTTTTATTAATGATACTAAAACAAAGAATACGATGAGTTATCGTAATCGTTTAAAAATGGTTGATTATGATATGTATCGTCGATCTATAAATCCAAATGTAGCTAATAGTAATCGTAAATTATTATTATGGCTATGGCATGATATATTTTGGGAACAAAGAATAAATAATGGATATAGTAATATTTTTAAAGAGAATATAATTGAACCATTCTTTAATCCTAGTAGTGGGAATTTAGATATGGTTCGTGAAAAACTAGAAGGTAAGAAATTAGTTATCGATGGTTTTATAAGGGGGAAATAATATGGAAAAGGTGGTTGACAGTAATACTAGCAAAATGTTTGATGGTACAATTCTTCATAAAGTAAAAGGTTTACCTGAAGAAAATCCTAGAACACTACTAGATACGATTATGAATTTAAAATTACGTAACTTTCCAAGAATTATTGGTATCAATAAAGATGATGATGGTTATGTATTGAGTTATGCGTTACCTGATATTCTTGATGAACAATATGATTTTCTAGAAATACCTAAAGACTACTTATTAGATAGTTATGCTAATATGGCATGTAGTCTAGAAGCATTAGGAAATGAATCTATATATGCTCATGGACTAATACTACCTAATACTATTAAAGCTAGTGATGGTATTTATGCATCTAGTTATGATCAATATACATTTATGGATAAACCTTATTATGCTAAATTACGTAATAAAGCTGTATTAAATGTTTTATTTAGAGAATTAATGCTAAATGAAATAAAGAATAAATATTACTTAATGAATCAAACTTTAGTAGGGGAAAGAATTAATAAATTATTTAATCCTGAAACGGATTATCAAAAATTAGAAGAATTATTAAAGAAATATAATGTACCACTAGATTATTTGAATAGTTATGCGAAAAGATAATAAAAGTGTTAATTTCTTAAATCCCCTAGATAGAAAAGAGTTTGATCATGGTTCCTTTGGTGTTATATATGAAAACAATGATGGTACATTAACCAAAGTAATGCGTTTTGATAATACAAGCCCTTATGTAATATTAAAAATAAGAGAATTAAACTTAGAGAATTTCTATCATGTTTTAGAAATTAAAAGTAATACAATTAAACCAACTACTAAAGAGTATTTACAAGCTTATCGTATGGAAAAAATACTTCGTGAAGATGTAGATCTATTAGAAGATAATAATTACTTAATTAGTAATATAAGAATCTTAATTAATAGTTTTAATACCTTAACGGATAATTATATTCTTGTTAATGATTTACATGAAGATAATATAATTATTAATAAAGATGGTATGCATATGATTGACTGTGAAAGTTATCGTTATTATCCAGAATATCAAGTTGAACAAATTAAAGAATATAATTTAAGAAAATTAAGAGAATTATTATATGATGTTTTAAGTGTAAGACTAAATAGAAAATGTCGACTTGGATTTTTAAAACAAGTTAGATTAAAAGAATTATTTAATAATCCTGATTTAGAAGAAATACTTAAAATATTAGAACCTTATAGTTCTGTTATGGAATATGTTAAAAAGAAGAAGTAATTCTTCTTTTTTTTTGCAAAAAAAAAGATGTTAAACATCTATATTAAATAAACAACAACACCGGCGATCATAGATCCAACCATAATTAATAACATGGCAATTCCAATTATTCTAGCTACTTTTTTATTCATAATTCACCTCAATTAATTAAATTATATTATAACAAGCAGTTGTTGTAAAGTTTAAAATATATAAAGTATTTGACAAAATAAAGAATATTATGTATTATTATGTCAAGAAACGAAGAAAAAGAAGAGTAGGATAGCATATTATTATAGAGAGTAATAGTTGGTGGAATATTACATAATAGATATCACGAAGAAGCTTTGGAGTTTAATCGTTAATCGCGTTAAGATATTGAGAATAGAAATTCTATTAAGTAGGATGGTACCACGTTAATCGTTCCTATATGATAGAATTTTTTTATTTATAGGAGGATTTTATGAATTTACATGATTTAGCGGAAATAATGTTTCCTAATTCAAAATTGACAGTTGATGAAATTGAAAAGAAGTATCCTGAAAGAAATTTACCAGATGGAGCTGAAGTAACAAGATTTGCACCTAGTCCTACAGGATTCGTTCATATGGGAAGTTTATTATCAGCATTTGAAGACTATAAAATAGCAAAAGATTCTGGAGGCATTTTCTATTTGCGTATTGAAGATACTGATCAAAAAAGAAGTGTTGAGAATGGTATTAGTGGTATTGTAAGAGATCTTGCTGACTTTGAAATACATCCTGATGAAGGTATGATTAGTGAAACTGAATCAATAGGTAATTATGGACCATATATCCAAAGTGAAAGAAAAGAGATATATGAAGCTTATGCTAAGAAATTAGTTGAAGAGGGATTCGCATATCCATGTTTCTGTTCAGAAGAAGATTTAGCGGAAACTAGAGAAATTCAAGAGTTAAATAAAGAACGTATTGGATACTATGGTAGTTATGCTAAATGCCGTAGTTTAACTATTGATGAAGCATATAATAAGATTAAGAATGGTGAGAAGTTTGTCGTAAGATTTAAATCACCTGGTAATTATGATAATAAAGTTAAATTAGATGA
>JAEEGL016117212.1_pt1 | contig 14390 bp, 14 predicted proteins | sample 9134231 | NCBI WGS metagenome assembly JAEEGL01 (sample SAMN16246548, study PRJNA631951) | gut metagenome | biome: gut microbiome; feature: rumen; material: fiber-attached | host: Bos | place: Iran: Karaj | collected 2018-10
CCACCTATAACTTTGCAAACGTCATCGACGACCACCTTATGGGCATTACTCACGTCGTCCGCGGCAGCGAATATCTCTCCTCCGCCCCGAAGTATAACCTGCTCTACGAGGGCTTCGGCTGGGAGATACCGACTTACGTCCACTGTCCCGCCGTTATGATAACAGATAAAGAGACCGGAGCCGTCAGAAAGATGTCGAAGCGTCACGGCGATCCCTCTTATGAAGACCTTCTCTCCCTCGGATACCTGCCGGAGGCTATCGTCAACTATGTCGCACTTCTCGGCTGGAGCCCGCGCGGCGATAAAAGCGAGACGGAGTTTTTCAATATGGACGGGCTTATCGACGCCTTCGAGATAGACGGCATTTCAAAGTCGCCCGCAGCCTTCGATATCGAAAAGCTGAACTATTTCAATTCCACCTATCTCAAGGAGCTCTCCGCAGAGCGTTTTGCCGAGCTTTCAAGGCCGTGGATAGATAAGGCGATAACGGCTGAAAACGTCGATAAGTCTCTTCTCCCCGAGCTCTTGCAGACAAGGCTCAACAAGCTCTCCGATATCGGCGAGATGGTCGATTTCTTCAACGCTCTTCCAGATTACGGCAGAGAGCTTTTCGCGAACAAGAAAAACAAGCTCTCCGAGGAAGACTCCCTTGAGATACTCGAAAAGGTCTATTCCGCTTTTTCTGAGCTGAAAGACTGGACTTACGACTCCTTACACGATGCGCTGTATTCGATCGCCGAAAGCACCGGCTCGAAGATAGGCAGGATTATGTGGCCTGTCCGCATTGCCGCCGCAGGAAAGACAGTCACTCCCGGCGGAGCTATAGAGATCTGCCTGATACTCGGCAGGGACGAGACGCTGAGAAGATTCTCCGTCGCCTTCTCAAAACTCGGAAAATAACAAAATAAACAGCGCCTTCTTGGGGAAAGCTACCTCAGGGAGGTGCTTTCTTATGCATTCAACAAAGAAAAAGGTCGTCATTACCGCGTTCACTGCCGCCGTTCTCGCAGCAGCCGCGGCCCTCGGAGTTATTATTAGCTCGGGCGCGGGAAAACCGGATACCTACAAAAACAACGTTTACACAAACGCTTTCAACGAGCTCGCGTCGGATATTTCAGGTCTTTCCGACTCGCTCAGGAAAGCGAGCTATGCCTCCACTCCCTCCGCGATAAGCTCTATCTGCTCCGAGGCATACGCAGAGGCTTCCGCCGCAAGCGCGGCTCTCGGCGCGCTACCATATTCGAATATGGAGCTTGAAAAAACCGCCTCCTTCCTCTCAAGGGCCGGAGACTATTCTTCCTTTCTCCTGCGCCGGGCGTCGTCGGGCGGCGGGCTTGACGATGGGGAGCGGGAAAACGTGGTCTCCCTCGCCGATACCGCAGAGATACTTTCTGATGAGTTTTTGAGGCTCAACTCCTATCTCATCTCGGGAGAGCTTAGCGCCGATTCGCTGGAATTTTCCCGCGACGCACTCGACTCTATCGACGAAACAGTAAACGACCCGGGCTTTGCCGCAAGCTTCAAAAGGCTTGAAGCTCAGTTTCCTGAGCTTCCGGAGCTTATCTACGACGGGCAGTTTTCAGACCACGTCGCAAAGCTCACTCCGCGGCTTCTTGAAAACAGGGACGACGTAAGCGAATCGAGAGCTATAGAACGCGCCTCCGATTTCACGGGGCTTATGGAGGGCGTTTTTTCCTCGGAGGGGCTGCGCGAGGGAACTGCGCCTGTCTACGTTATCTCCGCGAACACGCGCCGCGGACCGATGACGCTCGAGGTGACTCGCGCCGGCGGCTTTGTCGTTTATTATGAAAACAGCAGGACTGTCGGCGAGGGCAGAGTATCCCCGGAGGACGCGGAAGAGCTCGCTTGCGATTTTATCAAAAAGCAGTGCTTTACAGATATGGAGGCGGTGTTCAGAAATGCTACGGAAAGCAGGCTCGATATCACCTTTGCCTTTTCAAAGAGCGGTACGGTGTATTATACCGACGTTATAAAGGTCTCGGTCGCCCTCGATAACGGCGAGATCATCGGCTTTGACGCCGCCGGATACGTCGCCTCGCACGCAAAGAGAGCTGAGACCGCCCCCGCTCTTTCCGAAGCTGAAGCCGAAAAGCTTATCTCGCCTCAGCTGACCGTTTTTTCCCACTCTCTTGCCGTTATACCGACGAGGGGAAAATACGAGGTGCTGTGCCACGAATATAGGTGCATGGACTCGGAGGACAGGGAGTGTATTATCTATATAAACGCCGAGACAGGCGCTGAGGAGGCTATCTGCCTCGTAAACGGCGATTCTGACGGCTCCGTTAAGTACTGAAAACTCCGCCGGGACTTGCTCCCGGCGGCTTAGGGTGTCGACACAGTCGACACCCTTCAAATCGAACCCGCTTCGCTGGGCTTCGATTTGACTTACTCGCGCTCCATCGCCTCGGCTTTCGCCTCGTTGGTCGGCGCGAGGGCAGCGTCCAGACGCTGCCTTAGGGTGTTTTTGCCGTGGCAAAGCTACGGCAAAAACTATTCAAATTATTTAGTCTGCAGCCTGCGCCGCCGGGACTTGCTCACAGCGGCTGCATATGCTATAATCGAAAAAAATTTAAGGGGTCAAAATGAGAACTGCGTTATACATATACCTTTCCGCAATTAATCTCGCCGCCTTTGCCGCCTTTGGGATAGACAAGGGCAGGGCAAAGCGCGGGGCGTGGCGCATACCGGAGGCGAGGCTTATGCTCTTCGCCCTTTTCGGAGGCTCGGTCGGCGCTCTTTTCGGGATGGCTCTATTACGGCACAAAACGAAAAAGCCGCTCTTCGTTCTCGGAGTGCCGGCGGCTCTCCTGCTTGAAGGCGGCGTTTTGCTGTTTCTTTTTATAAAAGGGATCATTTAGCGGGAGGCTCCGCGTCCTCGCCTGTTATCTTAGGCAGGTTCCACTTAAAATGCGCCGAGAGAAGGCGGATAACGACTATAACGAGCATTCCGGCAATCATGGAAAAGCCCTCGCCCGCTGCGCTCCTCAGAAGCGCGAAGGTCAAAGCTCCCGCGAGACTTGCAAGAGCATAGATATGCTTTACGAATATATACGGTCTGTTGCCCGCGAAGAGGTCGCGCAGAACTCCGCCGCCGACTCCTGTGATAACTCCTACGAAGACTATGAGATAGGTGCTGTAGTTCTGCGGCTGCGCGTAGGCAACGCCCATTCCTGAAACGGTATAGGCGGCAAGTCCCAGAGTATCCATAAAGAGCATCACAATGTCGTAAAGCTTCGACCTGTAATGCAGCTTATGCATATAGACTGCGATAAACGTGACGAGAGCCACGGCGATAGCGATTATCGCGTAAGTCGGGTCGCGGAATATCTTCGGAGGCGTGTTTCCGAGGATAAGGTCGCGCAGCACCCCGCCGCCGGTAGCCGCCGTAAGGCCGAGGATGACGACTCCGAAGGCGTCCATCTCTTTTCTTATCGCCGTAAAGGCTCCGCTCACGGACGAAGCCGTTACACCGATGATCTCGAGCCAAAAAACGAGTGTTTCCATATTTCTACCTCATAAAATTCCCCGAATTATTCGGGGAATTTTATTATTCGTCGTCGCTCTCCGGCGGCGTGTCGATAAACAGATCGTCCGCGCTCGTCATCGCGTTTTCGTCCTCCGCGGGCTTTTCTATCGGGGCGGTTCCGTTTATGAACTGCATCTCCTGCCACTGCTGCCTGGTTATAAGTATCTGGCGCGGCTTCGAGCCCTCGAAGGGGCCGACTATGCCCATCTCCTCCATCTGATCGACAAGTCTCGCCGCTCTCGCATAGCCGAGCTTCAGACGGCGCTGGAGCATTGAGACGGAAGCCTGCTGAGTCTCGAAGATGACGTCTACCGCCTGAGGGATGAGGTCGTCGTAGTCCTTCTCCTTGGACTCCTGCTGGGGCGCGGCGTTCTTCGCGTTCTTGTCCTCCGCCGCCCTCTCTATCTCGTGGATGACGTCCTCGGAATACTTCGCCTCGCAGCTCGACTTGACGAAGTTCACTATGCTCTCCCTCTCCTCGTCGGATACCCACGTGCCCTGGATCCTTATAGGCTTCGACGTGCCTATAGGCGCGTAGAGCATATCGCCGTTGCCCATAAGCTTGTCCGCAGAGCCGCCGGCGTCGAGTATGATGCGGGATTCGAGGCTTGACGCGACCTTGAACGAGATCCTTGACGGTATGTTCGCCTTCATAAGTCCCGTAATGACATCCGCTCTCGGCGACTGAGTAGCTATAACGAGGTGGACTCCCGCCGCTCGTCCCATCTGAGCGACGCGGCAGATAGACTCTTCGACCTCCTTAGCGGCTACGAGCATAAGATCGGCAAGCTCGTCGATTATAACGACGATGAACGGTATCGTCTGCTCACCCTCTGCTTTGAGGTGCTCGTTGTAGCCCGCTATGTCTCTCGCTCCGACCTCGGAGAAGAGCTTGTATCTCTTCATCATCTCAACGACAGCCCACTGGAGAGCGCCCGCCGCCTTCTTCGCCTCGGTCACTACCGGAACGAGCAGATGCGGTATGCCGTTGTATATCTTGAATTCGACCATCTTCGGGTCGATCATGATGAATTTGACCTCTTCCGGGGTCGATTTATACATAAGGCTGAGTATGAGAGAGTTAAGGCTGACGGACTTACCGGAGCCCGTCGTGCCGGCTATGAGTAGATGCGGAAGCTTGTTGATATTGCCGGTCATCACCTCGCCGCCTATATTCTTTCCGAGGGCGAAGGTCAGCTTGGACTTCGCGTTCGTGAACTCGGGCGAGGAGATTATCTCGCGGAGATATACCGTGTAGGTGCTCTTGTTCGGCACTTCTATGCCGACGGTGGATATCTTGTTCGGTATTGCGGCTATACGCACTCCGCCGACTCCGAGCGCGAGGGCGATATCGTCGGAAAGGCTCGTTATCTTGTTGAGCTTGACTCCGATCTCAAGCTCCATCTCGTAGCGGGTGACGGATGGGCCGTTGATAATATTTGAGATAACGGCGTTTATTCCGAACGACTGGAGAATAAGCTCCAGACGCTCCCTCGTGGCCGATATCTCGTCTGAGGCATCGGAACGGCTGCCGAGCTTAGGCGCCTCAAGCAGCTCGATGGGCGGGAATTTATAGACCTGCATCGCCTCTTGTAGGTCGCGCTTCGCGCTCTCCTCTATTAGCTCTTCAAAGCTTTTTTCTCTCTCCTCTTCCTTATCCTTCACGAGCGGCTCAGGCTGCTTTGCCGGCTTCTTCTCCGGCTCAGGCGCAGCGGCTGCAGGCGCAGGCGCGGGCGCGGGAGATACGGGTGCGGGAGAAGACGCAGGCTTCTCTTCCGCGCGAGAGGCAGGCCTCGGAAGCTTTCCTGCGAGGAACGGGCTCTCAATCCCGAAGTCCTGAGGCGTTTGCTCCGGCTCCTGCGGCTGGCGCTTAGGCTCGGGCGAGACAGCGGGCGAGGCGTTCTGACGCGATTGTGAAGCAGGCGCAGGCTTCGGTGTCTCTACTGCCTGCTCCGGCTTTTTTCCCTTGCCGTCCGCGTCGCTGTGTTCTTTAAAAAGCTCGTCGGGCGCTATTCTGTTCGCCTTTGGATTGAAAAGCGACGTTCTGCCGGCCTTTTTGAAGGGCTCCTGCTCAGGGGTCTTAGTCTCTCCGTCCACCGGGATATCGTATGCTTTTATGCGGGCTCTCTCAAGCCTCGCGTCGAGCTTTTCTCTGTACGCCGCCTCTCGCTTCTCTCTGTTAAGCGCCTCCTGCTTCTCTCTCTCCTGTCGGAGCTTCTCCTCCTCTGCGGCGTTCTCCTCGCGCCACTTCTCCCTTATCTCGCGCCTCTCCCTGACTCTCTCTGTGGCCTTGGTTATCGTTGCGCCGGAGGCGCCCCAGATAACGAGGGCGGCAAGACAGACAGTGAGTATCCACGTTCCGACAGCGGAGAATACCGGTCTGAAGAGGCAGACGAAGAGGCCGGCGACGGCGCCTCCGCCGACGAGATTCTTTCCGTCCACCCAGAGAGCGGAGAACATTTCCCCGCCTATCTCATAATACTTCCCGGAGAAAAGCTGAGCGAACATACCAACGATAACGGGAAGCAGCAGTATCGAAACGATTCTTATAGGCTTGGGACGCTCCTGACTCGTTGCGAATATAACTGCGCAGGCGATGAGCGCAGGCGGAAGCAGGTAAAGACCCGCTCCGAGAAGGCCGGACATGAGATCCCTCAGCAGCCTTATAAACGCTCCGTCGGAGGTGAAGTAGCCCAGAAGCGTGAATACGCCGAGGGAGAAAAACACGAGAGTGTTGATTATTCTTGAGTTTTTGCGTCTCTCGCGGGCAGCGGCCGCCGATTTAGAGCTTCTTTTTCCTGCGCCCGACGACCTTGATGACGCCGCCGGCTTTTTATTGTTTTTTGCTGCAGAGCTTTTTGACGGGCTTTTCTTTTGTGACATTTATTGATTACTCCTTAAATGAAGATTGCTATCAGTATCGTAACGGCTCCCGCTCCGAGGCAGTAATATCCGAAATGCGTGAGCGGTCGCTTAAGAATGAATCTCTTCAAAAACGAGAGGGCGAAGTATCCGACGGCGCCGGCTACTGCCATTCCGATTATGTACGCAGGCAGGCTCGCCCACTGTATGCCCGCCTTAACAGCAGAGATAAAGGTTACGAGAAGCGAGCCGATAACGGCGGGAATGCTCATAAGAAATGAAAAAGCAATTGCAAAGCTCCTCTTGAAGCCCCTTGCAAGTCCTACAGTTATCGTTGTGCCGGAACGGGAAATGCCGGGGAAGGTTGCGATGACCTGCGACAGCCCCACGATGAACGCATCCGAGAGCTTCGCGGTTTTTTCGCTCTTTCTTCCGCCCGTGAAAAATGTGCTCACGATAAGAAGAACGCCGTTCATTATGAGGGCGAAGGCAATAAAGCCGAGATTTGTGTAAAGTCTCTGTATCTCGCCGCGGAAGGGCAGCACAAGGACGAGAGGCAAAGTCGCGCAGAGTATAAGGAACGCCATTCTGACGCTCGGCTTAACCCTTCCCTCGCGCTCTGAGTTTGAACTGCGGCCCGCGAGAAATTCAAAGGTATCCTTCAGCATGGTCTTTATCTCGGTCTTATAGACGAGATAAATGGATACGAGAGTCGCCACATGGAGCAGCACGTCAAACAGCAGATGCTCCTCAGCCTTGAACTCCAGAGCGAAAACCTTCTGAAAAACGGAGAGATGTCCAGAACTGGATATGGGCAAAAACTCGGTTAGACCCTGAACTATGCCCAGGAATATGGCTATCAGTACAGACACGTTCGTTCCTCCTTCGAGCTAAGATAATGCCGCACATAATTATACAGATACACTATACCACACTTCGCCGCGGATTACCAGCTTTTTCTTCAAGGCGCAAAAAAACGCCCCCAAAGGCGGGGGCGCATTCAACGCTTTTTATCTTCTTGCAATGCACTCGCACTCGACAAGCGCACCCTTTGGCAGATTAGATACCTCGACGCAGCTTCTTGCGGGATACGGCTCAGTAAAGTATTCGCCGTATATAGCGTTCAGAGCGGAAAAGCTTCCGATATCGGTGAGGAACACGGTAGTTTTGACTACGTCGCCGAAGCCGAGACCCGCCTCCGACAGAACTGCGGCGATGTTTTTAAACATCCTGTGCGCCTGAGCCTCTATTCCGCCCTCGACGATGAGGCCGGTCTCAGGGTCGAGAGGTATCTGTCCGGAGAGGTAAACGGTATCTCCGCAGTCTATTGCCTGGGAATAGGGTCCGACGGCCGCCGGGGCTTTTGTTGTTGCTATAGCTTTCATAATATATCTCCTGTTCGTTTTTTCCGATTATATACCCGGCGGGGCTCCGTGTAAAGCATTTCTCTAAAGTATAATGCAGATGAGTCCGCCCGCTCCCTCGTTTATTATGCGTCCGAGCGTATCTCTGAGCTTCGTCTGCGTCTCCGGCGGCATACTTCTTATCTTCGCCTGAAGCGAATCTCCCGCTATGTCGTGGAGCGATCTGCCGAAGATATTCGATTCCCATATTTTTGACGTATCGCCTTCAAATTCCTGGAGCATAAAGTTTATTACGTCGCCGGAGCTTCTCTCCGCGCCCACAGCGGGGTTTACCTCGGTCTCCACGTCCGTCATTATCATATGTATACATGGCGCGGTTGCCTTGAGCCTTACCGAATACTTGCCGCCCTTGCGGACTATCTCAGGCTCCATAAGCTTCAGATCCTCCTTTGAGGGCATAACGACGCCGTAGCCGCACTCTCTTACGCTTTTGAGCGCGTCCGCAGCCTTTGCGTACTCGCTTTTCAGCGCGGACAGCTCGCAGAGGAGCGTCATCATATCCCCATCGCTTACGATATCGAAGCCCGACGTCTCGCTGACGGTTTGGTAAAACAGCTTACGCGGCGCATCTACGCTTATCGAAACAGAGCCTGTGCCGAAGTCCGTTGAGCTCAGAGCGGAGCTGACCTCTCCCGCTCTCTCTCCGATCTCCGCCGCGGCCGGCTTTGCTTCCTTCACAGTGAACACGTTCTCAAGCGCTCCCAATACGGCTCCGCAGATATTTTTCTTGAGCGCGTGCTCAGGCGGCAGAGCCTCTATCCACTCTGGAAGGCTTATTCGGTATTCGCTCACCGGAAATTCGCCGAGCACCGCCTCCATTATCTCCGCTATCTCTCTCTCCGTCAGCAGCATACAGTTCACCGGGATGCAGGTCACCGAGTTCTCCTCGCCTATTCTGCGCGCAAGCTCCGATGCCGCCTCCGAGCCGGGATCGGAAGAGTTCAAAAGCACGATGAAGGGTTTTCCGAGCTCCCTGAGTTCGTTTATGACCCGTCTCTCAGCCGGCACGTAATTCTCACGCGGTATCTCGGTAACGCTGCCGTCCGTCGTTACCACGATTCCGATCGTGGAGTGGTCGGTCATCACCTTGCGCGTTCCGGTTTCCGCGGCTACGCGCAGAGAGACCTCCTCGTCAAACCACGGAGTCGTTACCATTCTCTCCTCTCCGTTCTCGCTGCCGCCCATGGCTCCCTCGACCATATAGCCGACACAGTCGACGAGCCTCACGGAGAGCTCCGAGCCGCCGCCGAGTCTGAGGCTCACTGCCTCCTCCGGAACAAATTTCGGCTCCGCCGTCATTATGGTCTTACCGGACCCGGACTGGGGAAGCTCATCCTTCGCCCTTTCACGGATATATTCCGAATCGATCTCCGGTATTACGAGAGTCTCCATAAACCTCTTTATAAAGGTCGACTTGCCGGTTCTGACCGGGCCGACTACGCCGATATATACGTCTCCGCCTGTCCGCGCGGCTATGTCCTCATAGATCTTCATATTTTCCACAGCTTAATCCCCCTTGGCGAATTTCTGTTAATAGCTATGCGGATAAGCTGCGCTTTATGCAAAAAAGCGGCGCGCCGTTATCTCCGGCGCGCCGCAGCGCAATCATTTCTTTCTGTTCTTTTCATAAACGGCTTCAAGACCTTCGAGGATCAGGTCGCCGGCCGTCTCGATATCATGCGTGCAAAACGGAACGACCGTGCCGGCGAGCCCTCCCGTCGCAACGATACGCGGCTTCTCGCCGAGCTCTGCGCTCATTCTGTCTATCATGCCGTCTATCATTCCGGCAGTCCCCAAAATCGCGCCGGAACGCATACAGTCCGCCGTGTTCTTCCCTATAGCGGCGCCGGGTGTTTCAAGGGCTATACCCGGAAGCAGGGCAGTTTTGTCGGACAGAGCCTCAACGGAGGTTTTGAGTCCCGGCGCGATCGCGCCGCCGATAAAAGCTCCCGTGCTGTCGATAACAGAAAAAGTTGTCGCCGTGCCGAGATCGATTATTATAAGAGGCGGCTTATAGCGCCTCAGCGCGCCTACGGCCGCCGTCACGAGGTCTGCTCCGCATTCGGCGGGGTTGTCGATGCGGATATTGAGCCCCGTTTTAACTCCCGCGCCTACTGCGAGAGCCTCCTTGCCCGTGATGAGTCTTACAGCGGAGGATACGAGCTTTGTAAGCTCCGGATTCACCGACGAGATACAGGCGCCCTCAACGCTGTCCGCGCTTATCCCGTTCATCTGAAAGAACTCCTTCAGGCTTACTGCGTATTCAAAATCCGTTTTCAGGCGGTCGGAGGCAAGCCTTGCCTGAGCGAAGACTTTTCCGCACTCCATGCAAGCCAAAACTATGTGCGTATTTCCTATATCGACTGTCAGAAGCATTCCTCTACCTCCCTAAGCGCCGCTTCAAGCTCCTCAGCGGCCTTCTCATCCGGCTGACTGCTCTTCCTCAGCCCGGAAAGCGAAGCCTTCAGCTTGAAAGCGATCTTTTCCCTGTATTCTCCGTAAAGCGGGTCGCCCTTCAGCGCGGCAAGAGCGAATGACTCGGCAAAACCCGCTTTTCGCCTTTCGCCGGACCAGCTTACGCGGAACACAGTATACAGCCTCCCGCCCTCTTTTGCAAGGACGGCCTCGTCGATTTGAAAGCCGGAGGAGAAAAGCCACGGTATCAGCCGTTCAAGCTTGGACTGAGGCTGGAGAACGAGAGTTTTATCCTCAAGCGTAAAAGGCGAAGAGCTGAGGATATGTATGATAGTGTCGCCTCCCATACCGGCTATAACGAAGGTATCGAAGCCCCCGTCAAGCCCCGAAAGCCCGTCGGCAAGATAGAACTCTATGCGGTCTTCCGCGTTCTCCTCCGCTGCCGTCCTTCTCGCGCTCATAAGAGGTCCCTCGCCTATATCGGAGGCCGCTATCCTGCCCCCGTGTCCGTTTTTAACAAGCCACAGCGGTATATACCCGTGGTCTGTGCCTATGTCCGCTATGTTTTTTCCGTCACTGCAAAGCCGCGCGCAGGCGGCAAGTCTCGGTTTAAGCTCCATCGTTTTTTCCTCGCTGAGATAATAAAAATCTGCCCGTTCCACTTTACCAGAACGGGCAGAAAAAGACTTGAAAAGGAAGCAGCTTACGCCTGAGCCTCTCTCATCTTGGCGAAGCAGTCGCTGCAGTAGACCGGTCTGTCGGTCTTCGGCTCAAAGGGTACTTTGGCCTCGCCTCCGCAGTTTGCGCATACGGCGGTGAAATACTCGCGGGGAGCGCGGGCGGCGTTCTTGCGGGCATCACGGCAGCTCTTGCAGCGCTGGGGCTCATTCTGGAAGCCGTGCTCAGCATAGAACTCCTGCTCGCCGGCTGTGAATACGAACTCATTGCCGCATTCCTTGCATACTAAAGTTTTATCTTCGTACATAAAATTGGACCTCACTTCTGACTTTCTTGCCCAAAGGGCTGATTTATTTGCGACGGCATATCGCCGGTAACGCCTTTTAGGGGATTCAGCTTTTTCCTTACTCTCTGAACCGCGTTGTCAACGCTTTTCTCTCTCTTGCCGAGCCTGAGCGCTATCTCAGAATAGGACATGCCCTCCAGATAAAGCTCCATGACCCGCTTTTCAAACCTCGAAAGCCCGGATTCGATCTTAAGGATAAGCTCCTCGGTGTATTCACGGTTTATTATGAGGTCCTCAAGCTCCCTCGAGCCTCTCTGAGAAAGGACCTCGTCGTCGATGGGCACTGAGTCGTTCAGTATTCTGTTACCGCCCTTGCCGTCTCTCTTGACGGCGCTATATAAACGGTTTTTTATGCATTTTTCGGCATAAGTCGAGAAGGACGCTCCACCCGTTTTTTCAAAGGTCCTTACCGCGGAAAGAAGCCCGAGCATTCCCTCCTGAATAAGGTCTTCGCTGTCTCCGCCCGCTAAAAACAGAGGTCTGCAGCATTTTTTAACGAGATTTGCATACCTTCCTATGAGCTCGTCCTCGGCCTCGGCCTTGCCCGAAGCGGCAAGCTCTTCATCAGATAATAATGAATAATTCCTCATAAAAACCTATATATTCCACCACTATGGGCTTATTATACGGAGTACGCACTAATAAGTCAAGTAATTTTGCAAAATTATTTTGTAATTCACGCGGATCCGACCTATTGCAGCATAGTCTGACCCATAAACTCGATTCCGAGATGCTCGTAAGCCTTTCTCGTGACGCAGCGGCCTCTGCTCGTTCTCGTCAGATATCCCTGCTGCATAAGATACGGCTCGTAGACGTCCTCTATCGTAACCGACTCCTCGTTTACCGTTGCCGCGAGGGTATCGAGCCCGACCGGGCCGCCGGAATACTGCTCGATTATCGTTCTCAGCAGTCTGCGGTCTATGCTGTCGAGGCCTTCCCTGTCTATCTCAAGGCGCAGGAGCGCGTCGTCCGCTATCTCCTTCGTTATCGTGCCGTCGCCGTAGACCTCGGCGAAATCGCGCACTCTGCGGAGTATGCGGTTTGCTATTCTCGGCGTGCCTCTGCTTCGCATGGCAAGCTCGAGAGCGCCGTCCGGCTCTATCGGCACGCCGAGTATATCGGCGCTGCGCTCGATTATTCGCTTTAAATCCTTTGGCTCGTAGAGCTCAAGCTTCAATTCGATCCCGAATCTGTCGCGCAGCGGCTTTGAGAGCTGACCGGAGCGCGTTGTCGCGCCGATAAGCGTGAAGCTCTTGAGGTCTATCCTTACGCTCGTCGCCGCGGGTCCCTGACCGATGATGATGTCGATGTGCTTATCCTCCATTGCGGGATAGAGTATCTCCTCAACAGTCCTGTTCATCCGGTGTATCTCGTCGATGAACAGTATATCCCCCTCCTCAAGGTTTGTTAGCAGGGCGGCGAGATCCTTGGGCTTTTCGATCGCCGGCCCGGAGGTTTTGCGCATCTGAACGCCCATCTCGTTTGCTATTATCGAGGCGAGTGTCGTCTTTCCGAGCCCCGGAGGGCCGTGGAGGATAACGTGGTCAAGGCTCTCGCCCCTGCGCTTCGCTCCCTCTATGAACACCTCGAGGTTTCTCTTCGCCTTATCCTGGCCAATATACTCGGAGAGAGTTTTCGGGCGGAGAGAGAACTCCCCCTCGTCCTCCCTGAGCTGCGCCGTGCTCATAAGCTTGTCGTTTTTTCGCTCCCTGATATCCGAACCGTCTTTTGTAAAGTCGATCATAGTATGCCCCCGATTTTTCTCACTGCTTTATCGAGCTTTTCAGCACGTATTTTATTATCTCCTCGGTCGTCATGCTCTCCGTGTCCGCGCCCTTCAAAGCCGACGTTATCTCCTGCTGCGAGTAACCGAGGACTGTCAGCGCGGCGAAGGCGTCGCTCACGGCTCTGCCCGCTGCGGCGGGCTGAGAAACGGAAAACTTATCCGGAAGGACCGGCATTCCCGCGCTCTCCTTCGCTATCTTGTCCTTAAGCTCCAGAATAACTCTCTGCGCAATGCGCTTTCCGATACCGGGCGCAGCGGTAAGCGCCTTTTCGTTTTCGCTCACGACCGCCATAGCAAGTCCCTCGGGAGTTACGCACGAAAGTATCGACTGCGCCGCCTTGGGACCGACTCCGGAAACTCCGAGCAAAAGCTCGAAGGAGCGCTTCTCCGAGGTGTCGCAGAAGCCGTAGATATCAAATGCGTCCTCGCGGACGATAACGTGGGTATAGAGCCTCGCCCGCTTTCCCATATCGAGCTTTGCGAGAGTGTTGAGCGATACGTTTACGAGATATCCCGCGCCGCCGACGTCGACAACGGCGACGCCCTCTTCAATTACCGTGACAGTACCTTCTAAATAGTAGAACATGGGCTGTTCCCCCCGTCAAAATTGATGAGCGAAGATGAAAACCTCGCGTGAGTTATCGCGAGAGCGAGAGCGTCGGACGCGTCGTCCGGCTTTGCGACAGTGTCCATATTGAGAAGCCGGCGCACCATCTCCATCATCTGTTTTTTCGTGGCTCTTCCGTAGCCGGCTATCGCCTGCTTCACCTGCAGCGGAGTGTATTCAAACATCGGAACGTTCATCTCCTGACCCGCAAGCAGAACGACCCCTCTCCCGTGAGCTACCGAAATGCCGGTCTTCAGATTGTCGTTGAAGAAAAGCTCCTCAATGCTGATCGCGTCCGGCTCGAACATCTTGATGAGCTCGAGAGTATCGTAGTATATCTGCTGCAGCCTCACGGACAGCCTCTGTCCCGCCGGTGTCAGGATAGCTCCGCAGCGGACGAGCTCGTGCCTGCCCTTGTCCGAACGGATTATCCCGAAGCCCACTGTGGCTATCCCCGGGTCGACGCCAAGTATCGTTTGCATATAAAACCCCTATTTTGCGATTTTAATCAGTATAACACACAATTTGTTGATATGCAAGGTGAATCAGTCACAAATCCGGTCAGCTTATCATAGACTGTACTGACTTTGAAAAAGGAGGAACACAAGCTCATGGCTGATAATATTGAAAACGCTGCCGCTCCGGAGCCCGCCGCAGTTCGGGAAGCGGTTTGCGTACATACCATGAAGATATTCGATTCCTGCAAGGACAGGGATTGCCACAACG
>JAEEGL011098290.1_pt1 | contig 14389 bp, 11 predicted proteins | sample 9134231 | NCBI WGS metagenome assembly JAEEGL01 (sample SAMN16246548, study PRJNA631951) | gut metagenome | biome: gut microbiome; feature: rumen; material: fiber-attached | host: Bos | place: Iran: Karaj | collected 2018-10
AGCTTTCCGTAAAAGAAACCCTTGAGATGGGCGCGTCTACCAGACCTGCTGCGGAGATTCCCGAAGCGCTTGAGATGGTTTATGCGCATTTCCCCAGACTTAAAGAGCGTGAGGGTCAGATGGCCGGAACTCTTTCGGGTGGTGAGCAGCAGATGCTTGCAATGGGCAGAGCCCTTATGAGTAAGCCTAAGCTGATGATGCTTGACGAGCCTTCAATGGGACTTGCACCCATTCTCGTAGATCAGATCTTCGAGATTATCGAAGCACTTAATAAAGCAGGAACAACAATACTTCTCGTTGAGCAGAATGCTCAGATGGCACTTTCCATCGCAGACAGAGCATATGTCCTTGAGACCGGAAGAATCGTCAACACCGGAACAGGTAAGGACCTTCTCAATGACGACTCCGTAAAGAAGGCTTATCTCGGCGGTTGATGACAAGCCAAACGGGGTTAATAACCACAATTGACAAGAGGGGATGGTTTCCACCATCCTCTTTTTTATGTATAATAAAGTGTAATGCTTTTTGCATTTTTAGTATTAACGTAAACAGATTTTTAAGGAGATAAGATGAAGTTAATCAAAACTCTTAAAGTGACAATATGTACTTTCCTGGCGGTAATCCTTGCACTTAACCTTGCAGTGACACCCGGCATGGACAAGGTAGAGGCAAAAGGTGCCGAATCTGCCATCGCATGGGGTATCGATGTTTCCGCATGGCAGGGAAATATCGATTGGAATGCGGTTAAGGCAGCAGGCGTACAGTTTGCATTTATCAAGTGCGGCGGAACCATTTACGGTTACGATGATAAGTTTGCACAGAACATGGCGGGAGCTCAGGCTGCCGGCATCAAGACCGGTGTATATATCTATTCATATGCATCCAGCGTAGCAGACGGAATAATCGAGGCACAGTGGATACTCAATGCCATTGCTCCTTACGTAATCAACATGCCCGTAGTACTTGATATCGAGAACTACAGACAGAAAGCTCTCGATCCCCTTACCAATGCAATGATCTGTCAGGTATTTTGTCAGACTGTTGAAGCTGCGGGATACTACCCCATGGTTTATTCCAACAAGAGCATGCTCACCTCAACCATCGGACCTTTCGGATATGATAAGTGGGTAGCTCAGTGGTACAACACCTGTACTTACGAAGGCGCTGCATTCTGGCAGGCAACCGACAGCGGAACCATTCCCGGAATCAGAGGCCATGTAGATATCGATTATCAGTTCAAAGATCTTTCACAGTATCTTGTTCCCAACGGATTTATAAGCAGGGACGGTTTTACTTATTACTACGTAAATTACCGAAGACAGTCCAACACATTTGCCAATGTTAACGGCGGAATCTATTATCTCGATCCATTCGGACACTTGATAGCAGGTGCGTTGTACCCTGTAGGTGATTTCGTTTATTACTTCGATCCCACAGGTCTTATGCAGGTCGGATTCGTAGCTCTCGGTGACGGCATGAGATACTTTGATGAAAACGGCCACATGGTTGTTGGTTGGGCAGACATTCAGGGATTTAAGTATTTCTTTGATGTAAACGGACTTATGCAGACCGGATTTATCTCGGACGGAATCAATACCTATTACATGGCCGAGACCGGTGTAATGCAGACAGGAATGTTCAATGTAGGAAATGCCGTTTATTATGCAGACGCAGCAGGTCATATTCAGACCGGTATGCAGAATGTTAACGGTGCAACTTATTTCTTCGATCCTCTTACCGGAGGTCAGATGAGTTTCGGATTTGTATTCGACGGAGTAAATACTTACTTCTTCGGACCCGACGGAACTCTTCAGAAAGGATTGTTCTCCGATGGAAAGTCCATCTATTATGCCGATGCAAACGGAAGACTTCAGACCGGACTTGTTACCATCAGCGGACTTACCTTCTACTTTGATCCCGTGCAGGGCGGAGCTCTCCTTGTAGGCGGAACCGCAACCGATGCACTCGGACATGTATATGTAGCAGATCCCACCGGACTTGCAATCATGATTCAGTGAAAAAAAATAGTTTGATCAATAAAAGACCGAGACTGGGTATACGGATCATCCTTATTGGGGTGATCTGTTTACTTAGTATTGCTTATGCGATAAGGCTTCTTTCCATATTGGAAAAGGGTAAGCATGATCCTGTCCAGCTTAACTATGGCTGGGATCTTACTTTTAATTCAGAGTCATATTCCGGCGTTGATCTCAGATCGTTCTATTTTCCCGATGTAAAAAGAGGGGATGTTGTGGAACTGACATGTACCATCCCCGATAAGATACCTTCGAAATCAAAACTTGTAGTACCTATTCATTATTACGATGTTCAGGTATTTATAGATGATGAGTATATTTTCGAAGCAGACCGCAGAAGAAATGACATGGAACTGGGACTGGGATCCGGATTTTATGCAGTTGATCTGGGAAGCGGCGTTTCGGGAAAAACTCTCAGACTTGTATTTAGAGTAGGCGAAGACAATGCGTTTTCTTCCCTCGGAAGCCCGGGAATCTGGGATTCAAATACTTTCTATCAGGATTATGCTGCCGGTAAAGTCTGGTACCTGGCTCTTTCTTTCTTTTTCATAGTAATCGGCATTGCAATGATCATCATGGCTTTAGCCCAAGAGGTCAGGGGAACATTTGCATTTGCGGACTCAGTAAGATTTTCTTCACTTTCTCTTCTTGCAATGGCGTTCGGAATATGGATATTCACCGGAATGAATCTTACGGAGATCTTTTCTCCGGATATCATTACCAAAGTGGATATCAATTATACATCGTTCTTTTTTATCCCGATTTTCTTCATAGGATTTCATTTTGAAAGCGGAAGATTTAAGGATGAAAAAGGTATTAAGCAGGCGCGAAGAAGAAATATTCTCTACGGAACAGTGTGGCTTCTTGGAGTGGGATTTATAGCTTACGCCTTATATATGCATTACGTACACGGAGAAAGTCTCAGATCCCATCTGATCGTTATGCATATATATGATGTATTTGTTATATGCATGCTTGTATTTATCAGAATTTACGATCTGTTTAAGGGAGTTAATACTCATCAGCTTTCTTCATATGCAACTATCATTACCGGCGTTGCAGCCTTTACGGATCTGGTCAGGTATAACTATTACCTAAGAATATCTCCGAAGGGAAGTGCCGGATTTAGCGTAAGTATTACCTGCATTGTTATGATATTCTTCGTGCTTTCACTATTTTTTGATTACATGAGTACGACTATCATGGATGCAAGGGAGGAAGAGAGGATAGGTCTGATATCGAAGCTTGCATATACCGATCCGCTTACGGGACTTAATAACAGGCAGGCTACCGAGAGATTTTTCGATGGTATAGATTCTTCCGGAGAAGAATACATTGCCGTTCAATTTGACTTAAACAACCTGAAGGTTGCAAATGATACATACGGCCATGAAGAAGGCGATAAATATATAGCACTTTTTGCGGACACTCTGAAGCATGTGTTTGAAGGAAAAGGATATATCGCCAGAACCGGCGGAGATGAATTCGTATATGTAATGACTCCCAAACTTGAGGGAGAAAGAAGCTGGCTTGAAGGCAGATTAAAAGATCTGAATGCGATTTTATCCAACAAAGATACCGGTCATTCGGGGCTTAAAATGAGTACTGCATTCGGCTCCTATGATTCCATTGACGGTGATGCGAAAACTATCCGAGACGGTCTCAGAATTGCGGATGCAAGGATGTATGAAATGAAGAAAAAAATGAAGGCAGGGCGCTGATATAAGCCCTGCCTTTTACTTATTTATTCTTTTTGATCTTGTAGAGCTCTTCCGCTGCAAGTCTTGTCTTAGCTACGACATCCGTTCCTTCGGGAGGGAAGCAGTAGAAGAGTCCGTTCTTATCACCTATGGAGATCATGTCTCCGATCTCATAGTAGAAGTAATCGGAATTTACACTGTATGATGCGAGGGGCTTTTGGGTAAAATCAAGTTTTCCGTTGCATCCCGTAAGGTGGAATCCATCTTCACTGTGAGTAAGTCTTCCGTCGCCTACTTCATAGAAAGCTTTGTTATCTACGATCATGTAGATGTGAACGGGAACATCCAGAGAATATCTTCCTTCTTCAAGCTCTGCTTTGACGCATTCTCTTTCCCACTTAAACCAATCGGGTATGTGATCGAAAAGTTTCGGTGCAGTAATCTTAACGGGAGCATCACCTTTAAATTCTATCTTTCCGAGCTGGGTCAGTTCCCAGGTGCTTCCGCATTCTTCACACTTGATGCCGGTTCCTGCTGCATTCATCCTGCCTTCCTTACCGCAGACGGGACATTTGTATAAAACTCTTGAAAGTCCTTCTGCTCTGAAGTCTTCGGTGATGCGAACCCCGTTTTCGTACTGCTCTTGAAGATTGTCGAATGAAAAGGCTTCGCGGATCTTTTCATTGATCTCATCTACGGAGAGAGCTTTGATTTCCTCGGGAGAAAACAAAGTGTATTTATCAGCGCTGATCTTACAATTTCTGAGTCTTAATCCGTTGTAGAGAGGATCATGTATAAATGCACCGTGGGAGAGGATCATTACAACGGGATAGTTGAACATCTTGATCATCTTACCCAGTGATTCGGGAAGAGTTGTGGTGGTTCCGTCAAATGTATAACCGGCTTCGGGATACATGAGGACGGAAGTCTTAAGCTTGGTCAGTGAATAGGAAATGTCTTTGATGAGTTTGATGTCGGGCTGAAATTTCTGAGTAGGGATACAACCGATCGCTCTCATCAGGAATTCTTTTCCCACAAATGCATCCGTTGTTGCGACAATGTTATAAGGTCCCTTTATGACATGGGATGCGATCATCAGATCGGTAAAGCAGGAATGGTTCATGAGATAGAGTGCGGGCTGCTTTTCTCCGACACCTTTCATGTCACCGACGTTAACGGTGAATTCTGTCTTCTTTAGTTCCGATGAAGCAAGTGTCTTAATAAGCGCACACAGGATGGGACAGGGCTTTCTGGGGTTTTTAACCTCTGCGTGAGGAAGCGCTCTTACTTTCTCATATGATAAAGCCTTTGTTTTGATCTTCATGATTATTCTCCGTTTGTAATTACAGATTTTCGATCAATCCGCTCAAGCCTTCGTTTTGATATATTTCCTTGTAATATCCGATCTCGTCGTTAATAAGTGTATCTATTACTTCCATTCCGAGAAGCTCTACGGGAGCTTTGTCATCGGTAAGGATAAGGCCGGTGCCTTCATAGGGGATCATACCGTCCATTACTTTTCCGAGCTGATATCTTAATCCGTCATCGGATGAAAAATCCGCATTATAATCAAGTGCTTTAAAGAGGTCTGTGTTTACGGATGCAAAGAGTTCACGGTTGGTTGATCCTACTACATTTACGGTAGCTACATTGGGGAAGACGGATGCTACGGTATCGGAAAGATATGTGGTGATATCGGTTTCTCCGTTTCCGTGCATGTTCATGTTCATGACCATGATACCGTTGTCTTTAAGGTGATCTTTAACGAGACCAAAAAATTCGGATGAACTCATCTGAAAAGGAATGGTGATGTCCTGATATGCGTCGACTAAGATCACGTCGTATTTTCCTGTATCGGCCTGAAGAAATGCTCTTCCGTCATAGGTATAAACCGTGATGTCATCGGGAAGATCGAAGTATTCATGTGCAAGGTCGGTTATCTTATCGTCGATCTCAACTCCTGTGATGTTGCATCCGGGAAAATACTTCTCGCACTGAACGGCGAAGGTTCCGGTACCCATTCCGAGGATTAGGATGTCGGGAGTGTCTGTTCCTTCGACAACCTCGCCTTCATCTTCATAACCCATTGCCATGGTGGGTGCTGCAAGGGCGTAGTCGTAATACATTCCGGTGAGGTTACCGGTTTTCATCTTGATTGACTGAACACCGAAGAGAACGTTGGTTGAAAGGGAAGTTGCCCACTCGGTATCGGTTACCTGAAGGTAGTTATAAACGGACTCGCCCTCATAGGTAAGGTCTGAGATCCAGAATGCAAAATGGGAATTATGTCCGAATATGCATGCGATGATGTAAAGGATCGTGCTTACGGTGCAGAGGATCAGTTTTGTTTTGCGGGAGATGAAAAAGAGAAGTCCGATCACCAGGAGTATTCCCGAGAAAATAAGGAATGTCATTCCGGTTCCCACGGAAGGAATGGTTACGAAGGTGGGAAGGAATGTTCCGATGATGGATCCGATGGTGTTACATGCACCGAGGCGTCCGGCAACGGATCCGCTTTCTTCGATATCGGAGATTGTGTACTTGATAAGGGAAGGAGTTACGGTTCCGAGAAGGAACAGGGGGAATACGAAGATAACCATGCAGGCTATCAGGGATGACCATATGAGAAGCCCCGTGGATACCGTAACGATCATGATTCCGGTTATGACCAGAATGATGTATTTTCCGAGGACCGGGATAAATGCGATCCATACGGCTGATATAAGAATTCGTCTGAAGAGCTTTGCGGGGTCTGAGTTTTTATCAGCCCACTTTCCTCCGACTACATTTCCGAGTGCCATGGCGATCATGATGGTTCCGATGATGATGGTCCAGACGATCTGGGATGATGAGAAGTAGGGGGCAAGAAGCCTTGATGCTCCCAGCTCTACCGCCATTACGGCCATTCCCGCGAAAAACTCGGTGATATAAAGGTAGTATCTGTTTTTTAGGATATCAAATTTCATAATATGCTCCGTTATAAAGACTTGTGAACCGCGTCACAACGCATATTATACCGTAAATTTCCGTATTGTAGGGCATTTTTAAAAAAGGTATACTTAAGTGGTCTATGGAAACAAGTAATAAAACCGAAATTCCGCGTATTCTTTTATCTGAAATGAAGCTGAGTCAGACCATGGAAAATCAGCTCCGTCAGATCTGTATTTATGCCTCTTTGGCGGGGATAGATATGGAAGAGATAAGGATTCGGCTGACCGAGGAAGGAAAGCTTCCGTGCCCCGACAAGAATTCGTCCAAGAAGGTTTTATCGGAGATATATGACTATGTCGCATGCTCTTTTTGAGAAAATATATGTTGAAAAGAATGCGGCATCCGATCCCGAGACTTTAAGGATCCTTGAGCGAATCGGTTGCAAAGATCCCGAATACATCGTGCATTACAAGGATGTGTTTGATCTTAAGGAATCTTCGGAAAGGGCGCTTATTCTCGCACACAATCCGGGAAAGCATCTGTATGAAGGCGCGCCGGTTTGTCAGAGCTTCGGAAACGAGCATTTCTATTATTCGCCCGGAGTGATGAACTGCATATATGACTGCGAATATTGTTTCTTAAAGGGCATGTATCCCGGGCGGGATATATGCATTTTTACGGACATTGAAGAGACTTTTTCCGAACTGGAAGATCTGGGAAAGCGGTTCCCCGTATATGTATGTGCTTCGTATAACACGGATCTGAATGCCTTGGAGAGTATCACGGGCTTTGCATACAAGTGGTGTAAGGAAGCTTATGATCATGAAAGTATCAGCGTAGAACTGAGAACCAAGTGCTCGAGAACGGATATATTCGAGGGACTTCCCGTAAGCGAGAGGGCGATATTTGCTTTTACCTTATCTCCCGATGAAGTTGCCGAAAGGTTTGAAAAAGGAACCCCGGGACTTGATGCGAGAATTCAGGCAGTAAATGCTGCGATGAAAGCGGGCTTTCCCGTAAGGCTTTGCTTTGACCCCATGATCTATTTTCGTAACTGGCAGGATAGCTATACGGAAATGATCGGCAAGGTGGCAAAGTCCGTTGATCTGAGCAAGGTGAGGGATATCAGCATCGGATCCTTTAGGATATCGGATCAGTATCTTAAGAATATGCGACGGAAAATGCCGGATTCGGAAGTCGTTCAATATCCTTATGTATGCGAAGACGGTTATTACCAGTATCCGGAAAAAGTAAGAACACGTATGGAAGATCATATCAGGAATCTTTTTAAGGCTAAGTGCCCGGAAGTATCCGTATATGATTGGAAATAATCATTAATGAAAGGAACCAAAGAAATTGAAAGCACCATTTTCAGAGTATTTGACATCGATAGCTCCGCATGTCAAAGAAGTTATCGATGATCTTAACAAAGATTTCGATTACGTAAGCGCGCTTTGTACCGATTCCAAAGGTCTTGTGATCAGGATCGGAAGCAGGGCAAGGAGCATATCCAACAAGACCATGACCACCGAAAGAGGAGTGGTTTTCAGAGTTTGCAAGGATAAAAAGTACAGCGAGTATGCGGTTAACAACGCAGACTGGAACGATACCGCAGCGATAATTAAGAAGATTCGTGAGGAGCTTGCAGCTCAGGATGCACTTCTTGCTAAGACCGGAACCGAAGTATTTGAGACCGGAGTTCTCGACGATGAACCTCTTACCTTCTTCGGTGAAAAAGAAACCGGATCACTTCCCGAGAAGGCAAACATCAAAGATCTTACAGAGAAGCTCATTGCAATTTCCGATAAGGGAATGAAGATGAGCGAGAATGTTATCGAGTGCATGGCTAATGCACAGTCAACCCACATCAGCAAGATGTTCCTCACCAAGAACAGGGATCTGAGACAATCCTATGTTTACAGTGAAGGAATGCTCATGGTCGTTGTCAGAAAAGACGACAAGGTTGACGAAGACTACAAGAGCATTTCAGGAATCAAGGGTCCCGAGCTTTTTGATGAGCTTGAAGGATATCTTCCCATGGTAGTCAAGAATGCGGAAGAGCTTCTTACCGCAGATCATATCGAGCCCGGTGAGTATGAAGTAATCACCTCACCCGAAGTTACCGGTCTTATTGCTCATGAAGCATTCGGACACGGTGTCGAGATGGATATGTTTGTAAAGCACAGAGCTCTCGGCGAAGATTACATCGGAAAGAGAGTTGCATCCGATAATGTAACCATGCATGAGGGTGCACTTTGCGCAGATAACGTTACCAGCTATTTCTTCGATGACGAAGGTGTAATGGCAGGTGATGTTGTTGAGATCGAAAACGGAATCTTAAAGTCCGGAATCTGCGATGCACTTGCTGCTAAGAGACTGGGCTTCCATCCTACCGGAAACGGAAAGAGAGAGAATTTCTCACACAAGGTATATACCAGAATGACCAACACCATGTTTGATTCCGGTGAGTATACCAAGGAAGAAATGATCGAATCCGTTAAGTACGGTTACCTTCTTGAAGGAATGGAGAGCGGAATGGAAGATCCCAAGCATTGGGGAATCCAGTGCATCATTCAAAGAGGCCGTGAGATCAAAGACGGAAAGCTTACCGGAAGAATTGTTTCTCCCGTTATCATGACAGGATATGTTCCCGAACTTCTCGGAAGTATATCCATGTGTTCAAAAGATCGCCTCGTGTTCGGAAGCGGCGGATGCGGCAAGGGACATAAGGAATGGGTCAAGGTTGCGGATGGCGGCCCTTATCTTAAGACGAAAGCGAGGCTCGGATAATGAAAATAGATATGATTAAGGAGCTCCTTGAAAAAAGCGGAGCTTTTGCATGGAGAATAACCGATACGGTAACCAAGGGATGGGAGCTTTATTTTATCCGTCATAACCTTGATCAGAACCGATCCAAGGATATCGAGAATATTCAGATTACCGTTTATGTATTGTCGGATGACAAGAAGTCCGTCGGAACCGCAAGTGCTGATATGGGCCCCGATGAGACCAAAGAGTATGTTGAACTTACCATTAAGGACCTGATCTATCAGGCAAGTCTTGTTCAGGATGCATACTATGAACTTAAGGCTCCCGCTAATTCCGAAGTACCTGCTTTGGAGGATGCGGATATAAACAAGATCTCAAGTGAATTCATCGATACCATGAAGAATATCGAAGAAGATGATGATACCTTCATGAACAGCTATGAGATATTTGTTTCATCCATTACCAGAAGAATCGTAACCAGCACCGGAATCGATGTTACCGAGAAGTATCCCGTATCACTTCTTGAGACCGTAGTTAACGCCAGAAACCGTGAGCAGGAGATCGAATTCTACAATCTCTATGATTCAGGTCTTTGTCCCAAGGAAGATATCAAGAGAAATGTTGCTTCAACAATGAAGCACGGCAAGAACAGACTTAATGCGGGAAAGACTCCTTCACTGGATAAGTATGATGTTGTCTTTTCCAGCGATGATGCCGTAAGAATCTATGAGTTTTTCAAGGATGCACTTGATATCGCATACATCTGCATGAAGTACTCACCTCTTGAAAAGGGCAAGGAAGTTATCCCCGGAATCAAGGGAGACAAGGTAACCCTTAAGGCTGTTAAGAATCTCGTCGGTTCTTCACAAAACCGCGAGGTGGATTCCGAGGGAAGCCCCATTCGCGACGAAGTACTCATGGAGGACGGCATCCCCAAGGCATTCCACGGAAGCACCAGATTCTCATATTACATGGGAGAAAAGGATACCTTCATGCTCAGCAATTACGAAGTATCCGGAGGAACCCATACTTCAGAGGAGCTGTTAAAGGGACCTGTTCTCGAATGTGTATATTTCTCTGATTTCCAGGTAGATACTCTTACCGGAGATATCTTCGGAGAGATCAGACTTGCATATCTTCACGAAGCTGACGGAAGCGTAAAGCCCGTAACGGGCGGATCTGTTTCCGGCAACTTAAGAATGCTCATGATGGATATGAAGATGAGTGAGGAAAGAACAAGATACGACAATGCTCTTATTCCTTCACTTACCAGATTGTCCGGAGTAACCGTAACAGGTGCAGAATAAACGGAGAATAGTTATGAAAGTAGTTCTGGATAAATTGACAAAAGTATTCCCTCCCAGAGGCGGCAAAGGAGATGCGGTAACGGCGGTCAAGGATTTCACCTTTGAGATCCCTGACGGAAAACTTGTCGCGCTCCTCGGTCCTTCGGGTTGCGGTAAAAGTACCATACTCAATATGATCTGCGGACTCGAGAAACCTACCGAAGGTAAGATTATCTTCGGAGAGGACGATGTCACGCAGGTCAGTCCCGAACTGCGCGGTGTGGGCATGGTTTTCCAAAACTATGCTCTCTATCCGCATATGAGTGTTTACAACAATATAATCTTCCCCCTGGGTAATCTTAAGGGAGAAGAAAAACTCACCAAGGAGCAGATGAGGGAGAAGGCCGAGAAGGTGGCGTCCCTTGTACAGATAGAAAATCTCCTTGAGAGAAAACCGAAAGAGTTATCCGGAGGTCAGCAGCAGAGAGTAGCGATAGCAAGAGCGCTTATCAAAACTCCCAGATTGCTTCTTATGGATGAACCTCTTTCAAACCTGGATGCAAGACTCAGACTTCAGACCAGGGAAGAAATCAGAAGAATCCAAAGAGAGACCGGCGTTACAACTGTATTCGTAACACACGATCAGGAAGAAGCAATGAGCATTTCCGATATGATCGTAGTTATGAAGGACGGAGAGCTTCACCAGTTCGGAAAGCCCCAGGAAGTATATGACGATCCCGCAAATCTCTTTGTTGCCAAATTCCTGGGAACTCCCGCGATTAATGTTTTCGAAGGAAGCGTAAAAGGCGGAAAGCTCTACATCGGAGATGACTGCGTACTTAATGTCCCCGGTGTTAATGACAGGGATGTTACAGTAGGCATCAGACCCGAAGGATTTACCTATGATCCAAGCGGTCCTTTCAAGTGCAAGCTTGACCGTATAGAAGTCATGGGACGTGACATCAGCATTGTTTCCAAGAATGATAAATGTGAAGCTCCGGTAGTAAGATCCATAATCGATTCCGATATTAGACCTGATGAGGATTCCGAAACCGTAGCGTTTAATTTAAGACCCGGTAAGGTACATCTCTTTGATGCAGAGACCGGAGACAGAATAAGATTCGGAAAAGAGTAACGTTAATGGATAAGATAACATCTTATGATGAGTATTGTGAGGCACTGGACGGAAGAGGGGACATCATACTGTTCAGGGGACAACCCGTAAGTGATTTTGTACTGATACCATCAGGCCTCAGGGCACAGCATATACATAATGCGGATGTGCAGATGTTCCGTTTCGTTGATGAGATGCAGAAGGTTTTCGGATATGACGAACTTACATGCATCGAAATAGCGCAACATTTCTCACTTCATACCAGACTACTGGATTTTTCATATTCTTATACCGTCGCATTATTTTTTGCATGCTTTGATGCAAAGGGAAGATACGGAGACCGTGACGGCAAGGTATATGTGTTTAATAAGAGCAGATACGAGTGGCTCCTTAAAAAGTACGGAAAGAACAGCGCACAGGTAAACAAGAACAACGAGTATCTGTATAAATGGCTGCAGCACTACGTAGATAAGAGCGATACCAGAATGGGAGACGACGGACTGGATATGCCCATCTTCATCGAGGCCACCAGACAGTTTGACAGACTTTATTCTCAACGCGGATTATTCCTTCTTTGGGGAAGGGATGAGATGTCTCTTGAGAAGATCCTTCAAAAAGAAGGAATAGATCAGAAAGAAGTTTTCGATACCATCGTAATATCGGCGGACCACAAGACAAGGATTCTTGAGGAACTTGCGGAAAAGCATATATCCGAGGATTCACTCTTTATGAACGTCGGTAAGATCAAAGACCTTGTAAGCACCATCAAATACGGAAACACTTCCGGGCAGGTAACGAAATGACTGAAAAAAACAATCTGAAAGCCTGGCTGTATCTGCTGCCTGCGCTTGTATTCATGATCATATTCATGGTCTATCCTCTTATGGATGTATTCGTATATTCATTTGAGGAGGGATACAATTTCGTCTCGGGCCGGTCTTCCGGGACGGGATTATATAATTTTTCCTACGTATTGCATGATACGTATTTTCTTCAGGCGGTTAAGAATACCTTCGTGATGGTAATCATTACCGTACCGATCTCCACGGGATTTGCCCTTCTTATATCCCTTGCTCTCAATTCCATCACCAAATTACGTGAACTGTTCCAGACCGTTTATTTCCTGCCCTATGTTACAAACACACTGGCAGTCGGTCTGGTATTTATGGTCCTGTTTAAAAAGACTGCATACTCCGACGGACTTGTAAATCTTCTCATTACATTTTTCGGTGGAAAGAGCGTGGATTTCATAGACGGACCCTACTGGGCCAAGATGTTTGTAATGTGTTTTTACATCATCTGGGTTGTTCTTCCGTTTAAGGTTCTTTTGCTTACGAGTGCTTTGGCATCGGTTAATTCGACCTATTACAATGCGGCAAGGGTTGACGGAACCGGGTCTCTCAGGATCTTCTTTAAGATCACACTTCCGATGATATCCCCCACGATCTTCTATCTCGTAATTACAGGATTTATCGGAGCATTCAAGGAATATTCGGATGCCGTAGCATTGTTCGGAACGGATCTTAATGCCGCGGGCATGAATACCATAGTCGGATATGTGTATGACATGCTTTACGGAGACAGTGGCGGATATCCCTCTTTTGCCTCTGCGGCTGCGATCATATTGTTTGTGATCGTCCTGACTATTACTTGTATCAATCTCCTCGTCAGTAAGAAACACGTATATTACACCTGATGAATATGGATAACAGAGAAAAATTATTAAAAGCAGAAAAAAACGATAAGACAAAAAGAGTGATCAAAAACGTCCTCGTGTATTCTTTTCTCGGAATATGGGGACTTATGGTTCTCTTTCCCTTCTACTGGATGGTTCTGACATCCTTTAAGAGTTATGCATCTTATAACGGTGAGAAGATTCCGAAGTTCTATGTTACGGATCCTACATTCGAGAACTTTACCAATGCATTTTCGCAGGTTCCTCTCGGAAGGTATCTGCTCAACACATTTATCTTTACCGTGGTTACGACAACAGTCATGGTGATCGTCATAACTCTCGCTGCGTTTGCTTTTTCAAGACTTGAGTTCAAGGGAAGAAACCTTCTGTTTACGGTATTTCTCTCCATGATGATGATCCCCAGCGAGCTCATAGTCATTACTAATTTCGTAACGATCACCAATCTCGATATGAGAAATACATTCTCGGGACTTATACTTCCTTCGGTAATGAGCGTGTTCTATGTGTATTTGCTGAGGGAGAATTTCGCACAGGTTCCCGACCAGCTCTACTATGCTGCCAAGGTTGACGGAACAAGCGACCTTAAATATCTGTTCAGGGTTATGCTTCCGATCTGCCGTCCCACGGTCGTTACGATAATAATCCTCAAGGTCATCGAGTGCTGGAACTCATACGTATGGCCCAGACTTATCACTGATGACAAGAATTACTACCTGGTTTCGAACGGAATCCAGGAGATCAGACAGAGCGGATTCGGAAGGGAGAATATCCCTGCGATGATGGCTGCGGTTGTTGTTATCTCACTTCCACTGATCGTACTGTTCCTTATTTTCAGACGTCAGATCATGGCGGGAGTA
>JAEEGL011171924.1_pt1 | contig 14389 bp, 14 predicted proteins | sample 9134231 | NCBI WGS metagenome assembly JAEEGL01 (sample SAMN16246548, study PRJNA631951) | gut metagenome | biome: gut microbiome; feature: rumen; material: fiber-attached | host: Bos | place: Iran: Karaj | collected 2018-10
GCATTCTCGATCTCATGCGGCGTCCAGGGCAGGGCGGAAAATTCCCCGCCGTTCAGCCACAGCTTCAGGCCCTGTCCCCGGGCGTTAGTGATCTCTGCCCAGCGAACGCCGGTGCGGTTGCCGCACTCCTGGGGCAGGAGGTAAGGGGTCAGGTTGTCCGCGGCGCGATAATCCCAGATACCGAGGCGTGCGCCTTCCCGCCGGTCGATATAGTTTTCCGCCGGCCCGAGGCCATAGAAGCGCACGCGGTCACAGTCCGCGTCCAGCTTCGCGATCATGCCGAACTCCGGCATGTCTCCGAGCTCCTTCACCGGGTCATAGTCCAGGCGGACGGTGACCTTTCCGCAGGGGCAGACCCGGTATGTCACGACGCAGGAAGCCGCGGGGGTTGTCGGAAGGTCGTAGGTGAGGCTGAAGACGACGCTGCCGTCCTCCTCCCGGACGGGACGGACCCCGGCGTTCTTCTTCATCGTTTCCGGATCAAAGGCAGTGGTCGCGTAGAGCGAGGCGATCTTCCACTGAGCATAGCGCTGGGGCATTTTGCTGCCGTAGTCGTTGTTGACCGGAGCACGCCAGAAGTTCGGCACCAGCGGCGTTTTCAGCAGCTCCGTACCACCCCAGCAGTAGGAGGTCAGCGCACCGGTGAGCCGGGAAGCCTGGACGCTGAAATGCTCCCCGCGAACGGAGATGTTCCACGGGCTGGACATGCAGAAGAGGTCCCCGTTCAGGCAGGGGCAGGCCTTTTTCGCTTCGACAGACCAGACGCCCTGGCCGAAGGCGACTTCATAGCCCGCGGGCGCCCAGGGGGTATCCTCCTTCAGGCGGAAGGAGACCGTGACCGCGTATTCACCGGGCTCGGCCTGCGGGCCGAAGGGCAGGGGGATTTCCGCGGAGGAGAGCGGCGGCACATCGGTCGCCACTTCGCGTCGAGCGATCTCCTTCCCGTCCTTCTCCAGCACCGCCACGCAGCGGTAGGCGGAGGTGGAGGTGAACATGTGGCGGTTGACGACCTTCATCTTTTTCGCGTCCGGACGGACGACAATATCCTGGTAATTGTACTTCACTTCCTGCAGTTTCGGGGTCTCCCGGCCGTCCGCGAAGACGATGCCGTTTCCGCAGAAGATACCGTCCGTCGGCCGGTCGTCCCAGTCGCCGCCGTAGGTCAGGGTCTCTTTGCCGAAGCGGTCCCGCATGACCAGGGCCTGATCGATGAAATCCCAGATAAAGCCGCCCTGGTACAGCTCTTCCTCATACGCCAGCTCCGTATACTTGTGCATGGCGCCGTTGGAGTTGCCCATGGAGTGGGTGTATTCGCAGAGGATGAAGGGCTTTTCCCGGTGCTCCTTCAGATATTTGCGGACCTGGTCCGCCGGGGTGTACATCTCGGTCTCGATATCCGTGATCTCCCGCAGGCGCAGGTCCGGATACAGGGCGTCCACCTGGTGGTCCCCTTCGTAATGCACGGGGCGGGTGGGATCGAGGCGCTTAAACTCCCGGCTCATCGCCAGGATCACGGTGCCGGTCAGGCTCTCGTTGCCGCAGGACCAGATCACGACGGAGGGATGGTTCCGGTCCCGGCCGACGACGGAGCGGATCCGGTCAAGAAGGAGGGGCTCCCATTCCTTCCGGCAGCCGGGGAACATCTCTTCTTTGGCGATATATCCCTGCCAGAGCATATCCCACATGCCGTGGCTTTCCATGTTGTTCTCATCGATGACGTACAGGCCCAGTTCGTCGCAGAGGCGGTAGAGCATGCCGGAGTTCGGATAATGGCTGGTTCGGATCGCGTTGATGTTGTTCCGCTTCATGAGGAGCAGGTCCCGGCGGATCTTCTCCTCCGTGACAGCGCGGCCGGTCTCCCCGCAGAAATCATGCCGGTTGACGCCCTTGAAGACCACGCGGACGCCGTTGACGCGGATGACGCTGTCCCGGATCACGATCTTCCGGAAGCCGACGCGCTGGAGGGAGGTCTCCTCCGTTCCGTCCGGCGCGGCCAGGACGACCTCCAGGCCGTAGAGATACGGATCCTCGGCGGACCAGAGGCGGGGGCTTTCCACCGTGAGGGTGCCCGAAGCTTCGGCTTCACCGGAGACGGTCTCCTCCGCCTCCGCGAGGACCTTTCCGCCGTCCTTCAGGCGGAGCTGAAGGACGGTGTCCTCCGGCGCGGAGACCTTCACCTTCCACTGCAGGATGCCCTTTGTGAAGGAATCATCCGGCTCGGCGGTGACGTTCAGGTCCCAGAGATGGGCGGCGGGAACGGCATAGAGATACACCTCCCGGTACAGGCCGGAAAAGCGAAGGAAGTCCTGGTCCTCCAGCCAGCTGCCGGCGCACCAGCGGTAGACGCGGCAGGCCAGCTTGTTCTCTCCGTCCGTCAGGGCGTCTGTCAGCTCAAACTCATGGGGCGTAAAGCTGTCCGAGGAGAAACCGATATAGGTCCCGTTCAGCCAGACGGCGACGCAGCTCTCGGCGCCCTGGAAGGAGATGAAGACGCGTTTCCCCTTCATCTCTTCCGGCAGGCGGAAATGCTTTACATAGCAGGCGACCGGGTTAAAGTGTTCCGGCAGCCGGCCGGGGCGAAGATCCTCAAGCCCGTCCCAGGGATATTCGGTATTGGTATACTGGGGATGGCCCCAGCCTTCCAGCTGGATGTGCGCGGGCACATGGATATCGTCCCAGCCATGGCAGTCGAAGCCCGGCTGCTCAAAGCCCGGTACAACCTGCGCCGGGTCCTTCGCGTGGGCGAATTTCCACAGCCCGTCCAGGGACAGACGGTACGACGGCCGGCATTCGTGATCGGAATGGGGATCCAGCCGGTTCTCACGGAAATAACCCGGGTCCTTCAGTCGGTTTACATCAAACATGGTCAACCCGCCTTTATTTGTATTTTTGTATTCATACTATATCACAGAATGGAAGGGATTGCCTATCTTTATTTCTTCCTGAATTTCTTCACACCTGCGGCGACCGCCAGAGGCACCAAGGCGATCAGTACGAAGGGCCAGACCTCGAGCAGGAAATCACCCATGTCCGCGAAGAAGCCGCCGATGCCGGTCCGCTCCGGCATTCCGGCCGCGGGGGCTTCGGTCACAGGTGCTTCGGTCACGGGTGCTTCGGTCACAGGTGCTTCGGTCACAGGTGCTTTCGTCACGGGCGCTGCGGAGACGGCTTCTTCTTCGGCTTCCTCTGCCGCTTCCATGATGTAAACCGGCGCGGAAGCGTCTTCAGCCGCGGTCTCTTCATCCGTCATCGCTTCTGCGGCATAGCTGACTTCGGCAGACTTGGCGCCCAGTTCCTTCCGGTTGCCTGATCCGGCGGCAGGCGCTGCAGCCGCGTCCGTTTCGCCTGCGGAAGCGGCTGCTTCGTATACCGCTTCCATGGCGTTCTCCACTGTCGCGGCGTTTTCGGCTGCCGCTTCCTCCGCCGCTGCTTCTTCGTTTACGGCGCCTTCCGTTACGGCCATCGTGCTGACGGCTTCATTGGCCGGCAGGAGCGGTTTCCGGGCGGAGCGATAGATCAGGGTTCCCCCGATCAGGAACACAAACACAGCGGCCACGCTGAGGATCCTCGGCCACTGGGAAACAGGGGCCGGCGCGGGCGTCTCCGCCTGCTTTGCTTCTTCGCGCACCGCATTCATCCACTGGTCATGGAAGCCGGCGGGCATCGGGGGCACGTCTTCCGCCATGCCTGCCAGCAGCTGATCCAGGTTCAGTTCTGCCTGACTCATGTCCGCGACCTCCTTTCACCCTTTTTGACGTCCGCCGGGGAGGAAAGTTCCCCTTCCGGCGTTAAGATCTCCTTCAATCGTGCCTTCGCCCGGTTGACCCGGCTCTTGACCGTGCCTTCCGAGACGTCCAGCATCCGCGCCGCCTCTTCATAGGATACGCGCTCCAGCTGGGTCAGCACGAGGGCCTCCCGCTGGTCTTCCGGCAGGAGGGCGATCGCCTCCCGCAGGCGGCGGCGCTCATCCTTTGCGATCACCTGAGCCTCCGTGCCGGGGGAGGTGTCCGCCGGATCAAAACCCTGGTCTTTCATCGGTTCTATCGAAACGCTCCTGTCCCTCTTTTTCTTCCGCAGCCAGTCCATACAGCAGTTGGCGGCGATCCGATAGACCCAGCTTTCAAAAGCGCAGTCCCCGCGGTAGCTGTTCAGCGCGCGCCAGATCCGGATCATCGCCTCCTGGCCGCAGTCCGACGAAGCCTCGCGGTCGCCGGTGTAGTGCCAGCAGACGCGCCAGACCAGCTGCTCCAGCGGTTCCATCAGCCGGCCGAACGCCTCGGGATCCCCGCGCTGCGCTTTGCGCAGCAGCAATTCATCCATGCGCATTCCTCCTCAGGAAGGGGTTCTTTCTTGCAATCCGCTTTTACATATGATAGCATAGCTTTGGCTTTTTGACCAATCATCCGCGCGCGGCCTTTCCGGCTGCGGACCCGGGAGAAGACATGATCCAGACAGAGAACACCGCCATCGTGCTGCGGCACGTGAATTACCGGGACAACGACCGGATGGTCACGCTGCTGTCTCCGTCCCGGGGGCGAATCGACGCGATCATCCGCAACTGCCGGAAGCCGAAGTCGCACAACCTCAACTCAGGCGAGCTTTTTGCCCTGGGCGACTATATGATGCACGAGAACGGCGGACACATCACCGTGACCTCCGTCCGGCTGATCGAGACCTTCTACCCCCTGCGGAACGATTACGACCGGCTGACCTGCGGGACTTACCTGCTGAACCTGGCCGAGGCGGTGATCGAGCCGGAGCAGCCGGAGCAGGAACTGTTCATGCTGCTGCTGCACACCCTGTCCCGGCTGACGTTCTCTGACCAGGAATGGAAACCACTGCTGGCCGGGTTCCTGCTGCACTTCTCCGCCTGCCAGGGGTTCAAGCCCCGGCTGAACCATTGCGTGTTCTGCGGGAAGCGCCTGGAGGCGGGCGAACCGGCGTTCTTCGACAGCGAAGAGGGCGGCGTGCTGTGCGGGGCCTGCCGCCGGAGGAAGGACCAGGTGCCGCTTTCCGCGGAACAGCTCCGCTGGATGCGCGGGGCGCTGGAGACCGGCTCCGCCGGGTGGGTCAACACGGAGGAAGCTTCCGCTCCCTTCACCCTGCTCCGGAAATACGTGGAGCAGCGCCTCGGCCGCCGGATCCGCAGCGCCTCCATGCTGCCGGAGTAGCCGGCTGCCGGCATTTACCGTGTCCGGGTTTCACTGACAATGCTTGTATTGTTCAGCGGTCTGATCAACAGACATACAAGAGGATTTGTGAAGGAGGAACGAAAGAATGAAACGGATTTTTCTTTTCCTGGTGACGGCGGTCCTGTTCCTGACGGCGGCCTTTGCCTCGGCGGACGGGGTGACGTTCAGCACGGCTTATTTTACGCTGGAACTGCCGGACAACTGGGAAACGGATATGGGCGACCTGAAGAAGGAGGACAATACGGAAGAACTGGGCTTCTTCGGCGGCGAGACGGCGGGAGGGCTGCTCGCCGGAGGCGCCTATCTGGTTTACTATGAAAACCTGAAGGATATCTCCCTGTGGAATGCCAGCGCGGAGGAACTGAAGGATTACGAGGATGCCCTGCTGGAGGATTTTGAGAAAAACAATCCCAGGCTGGTCGATACGGTCATGGCCGGGCAGATCCCGCTGGTGATCATCCGGGGGAACGACGACGAGGGCGAATTCGTCTATGCGGATACGATCACCAACGGATACGCGATCGAATTCGAATTCTATGTCACGGACGACGACGGTGAAAAGCAGCTGCCGATCACGGATCAGGATATCGAACAGATCAAAACGATCCTGGCGACCTTCCGGCCCGCGACGGATGCCGGGAGAAACTGACGTGATGCTGCGCCGGGGTGGGTCTGCCGCGAAAAAACCTTTTTGCCTGCTGCTGGCAGCTGTGCTGTTCGGCCTTGTGTTTGCGCTGCCCGCTCCGGCCGCCCGGGCGGAGGAGCAGGAAGTGACCATCCTGGTCTATATCTGCGGATCGGATCTGGAAAGCAAGGAAGGCGAGGCCAGCACTGATATCCGGGAGATGGTTTCCTCCGGTATCGGAAGCTCCGGCGAGGTCACGGTCCTGCTGGCAACCGGCGGGGCTTCCCGCTGGAGCGGGTATGATATTTCCGCCCGGAATGTCCAGTATTACCGGCTGGAGAAAAGCGGCCCCGTCCTGCTGAAGGACGCGGGAAGGATGAGCATGGGAGACGCAAAAACCCTGAGCTCATTCATCACCTTCGGCATTTCCGCCGCCCCTGCAAAACGCTATATCATGATCCTGTGGGATCACGGCGGCGGACCGGTCTACGGCCTGTGCAACGATGAGAACTACCGGGACGAAAGCCTTTCCCTGAAGGAACTGAAAACCGGCCTGACCGACGGCCTGAAGGGGAACAAACTGGATATCATCGGCTTTGACTGCTGCCTGATGAACTGTGTCGACCTGTGTTCGGACCTGTACGGGATCGCGGATTATTCCGTGCTGAGCCAGGAGCTTGTCAGCGGCACGGGACTGGACTACGACGGCTGGATGCAGCCGGTCGCGGATGATCCGCAGCTTTCATCAGAGAAGATCGCCTCGCTGATCGCGGATACTTATGTGACGGACAACTCCAAAGGCCGGGAGGCGACAACGGCGACGATGACCGTCATCGCTTCCGAAAAAATGCCCGCGGTGATGCAGGCGGCCAATTCCTTCAGCGGCGCGCTTGCCTCCCTGGTGGAATCCAATCTGGCCGGCGTGGTCCGGCTGCGCGAACAGCTGACCTCATTCGGCGAGTTCCTGGACGAGGACGCGTCCGACCTGGTGGACGTATTTGACATGTGTGACGCTTTCTCGGCCCTGCTGCCGAAGGAAAGCGGGGAACTGAAGCAGGCCGCGCAGCAGGCCGTATGCTATAACTGCACGACCGGGGATATTGCCGCCTACGCGCACGGGCTTTCCTTTTTCCTGCCCTATAAAACCGTTTCCTCCGACAGGAAGGAGATCCTGGATCATTACACCGTGCAAGGCGATTCCTATTCCGCCATGGTATCGTCCATGACCACCCAGGTCGCCTCCTCCGGCTATGCGATGACAGCTTCCTCCTATTCACCCAGTAACTTTTACAGCAACACCAATGATTCCTGTTCCGGATCCTTCTGTGATATCTGGAACGGTTATTACGGGGACTCCTGCAGCTTTGACGACGCCTATGACGCCTGCGGAGGCAATATCTGGTCCGGACTGAACACGTCGTGCGGTTCGATCTGGGACGGCTTCTCCTCCTGCTCCGGCATCTGGAGCGGCCTGGACCAGCCGGCGCCGGCTGCGACGACCTCGGTCAGCGGCATCTGGAGCGGCCTGGAAGAAACGGGGAACGAGCCGGCGGCAACGGAACCGCCGGCCCAGACCGCGTCTGCCGCGCTGAACAATATCTGGTCAGGGCTGCTGAACCCGGGAAGCGATTATTACCAGCCAGGAGAGGAAAACCAGAACGTCCAGCCGGGCGTCAGCGAGGCTGCCACCGTGGACGACGTGCTGGAGACAGCGGACAGTTATTTCTCTTCCGCTTCCATGAACGCGCAGATGATCTATTCCATCCAGCTGAACAAGCAGGACCTGAACCACCTGGCCTCCGCCAGCGGCGTTCTGAGCAGGCAGGAAGGCGATGAAGTCATCCGCTTCGGAAACATGGGAGCGACCACCATCGACTGGTCGACGGGACTGATCCTCTCCATGTTTGACGGTTCCTGGCCGATGCTCGGGAACCAGATGGTCCGGGCGGAATACCTCTACGGCGAGGAGAACGGGGACGTGCGCTTCGTGATCCCCGCACGGATCAACGGCCTGAAGATGTACCTGCTGTGCAACCGAGCCGCGGACGGGAAAACGGAGCTGATCGGCGCGACCCAGGGATATGATGCGAACGGGTTCGCCATTCGCGGGTCGATCCCGCTGGAAGCGGGAACGACCGTCTATCCGCTGTTCACCGCGGTTTCCGCGGACGGGACCGAACGGGAGTATCAGGGGAACGAGATCGTGATCCCCGAAGAAGGACTGGAACTGACCTGGGAAAAGATTCCGGACGGGCATTATCAGTACTGCTTCGGCCTGACGGACCTGTCCGGCCGGGTGCACTATACCAACAGCGTGGAGCTGCAGTTTTAATTCCGGACCCGCCCCGTCTTGACGCTGTGCGGACCCGTATGCTACAATATTTCCCGAAATCTGAGGACGGAGGATAAGACCATGAAACATATTAAGACCCTGAACACCCGGAATCTCTGCGAGAGCGCCAAAAAGGGCGGCTGCGGCGAATGCCAGACCTCCTGCCAGTCCGCCTGCAAGACCAGCTGCGGCATTGCCAACCAGCAGTGCGAGAGCAAGAAGGAAAAGAGCAATAAGTAATTCAGTGTCATTTTGACCAAGGCCGAAGGCCGCGTGGAGAAATCTCCCTGCCGCAGATTTTTCCGGCAGCTTGTTGTCTTGTATTTCCTGCCGCCGCGTGGCGGCATTTTCTTATGAAGGGGAAACAGCATGATCCATCGCTATCACCTGGATGACTGGTTCATCGTTATCGATACCTGCTCGGGGAGCGTGCATGTGGTCGACGAGATCGCCTATGAGATCATCGGCTGCTACGAACAGAAGACCCGGGAGGAGATCCTGCCGGAGATGGCCCGCCGCTTCGGAGAGGATCCGGCAGAGATCGCCGAATGCTACGACCAGGTCACGGCCCTGAAAGAGCAGGGCACCCTGTTCTCGCCGGACGTGTTCGAACCGCTGGCCGGGGAGCTGAAAAAAAAGACTGCCGGCGTTGTGAAGGCCCTGTGCCTGCACGTCGCACACACCTGCAACCTGAACTGCGCCTACTGCTTTGCCAGCCAGGGCAAGTATCACGGGGAGCGGGCGGTGATGCCCTTCGAGGTCGGGAAGCAGGCCCTGGACTTCCTCGTCGCGCATTCCGGCACCCGGCACAACCTGGAGGTGGATTTCTTCGGCGGCGAACCGCTGATGAACTTTGACGTGGTGAAGCAGCTGGTCGCCTATGCCCGGAGCATCGAGGCAGGGAGCGGGAAGCATTTCCGCTTCACGCTGACGACCAACGGCATGCTGATCGACGACGACGTGATCGATTTTGCCAACCGGGAGATGAGCAACGTCGTGCTCAGCCTGGACGGGCGCAAAGAAATCCACGACCGCTGCCGCGTAGACTACGCGGGGAACGGGAGCTGGGACAGGATCGTGCCGAAGTTCCGGAAGCTGGTCAAAACCCGTGGCGGGAAGAACTACTACATGCGCGGGACATTTACCCACGCGAACCCGGACTTCCTTGAGGACATCAAAACCATGCTGGACCTGGGCTTCACGGAGCTGAGCATGGAGCCGGTGGTCTGTGCGGCGGGCGACCCCGCGGCGCTGACGGAGGAAGACCTGCCGGTCGTGCTGAAGCAGTATGAGGACCTGGCCCGCCTGATGCTTACCCGGAAGCAGGAGGGAAGACCCTTCACCTTCTACCACTATATGCTGGATCTGTCCGGCGGCCCCTGCATCTACAAGCGGATCTCCGGCTGCGGCTCCGGGACGGAATACATGGCCGTAACCCCCTGGGGCGACCTGTATCCCTGCCATCAGTTCGTGGGGGAGGAGAAATTCCGCCTGGGCGACGTGTGGCAGGGGGTCACAAACCCGGACGTGCAGGAGGAGTTCGCAGCCTGCAACGTGTATGCGCGGGAGGAGTGCCGGGACTGCTGGGCCCGGCTGTACTGCTCCGGCGGCTGCGCGGCGAACGCGTACCACGCGACCGGCTCGGTCCGGGGCGTGTACAAATACGGCTGCGAGCTGTTCCGCAAGCGGATGGAATGCGCGATCATGCTGCAGGCGGCCCTGCAGGCCGATGAGGAAGCGGAATGAACACACCGGTCTGTGATTTTGTAAAACGATATACGGCAGCGGCTCCGGTCCGGATGCACATGCCCGGGCACAAGGGGCAGGCGGCCTTTGGCCCGGAAGCCTTCGATATCACGGAGATCGAAGGAGCGGACGAGCTGTACCCTGCCCGGGGGATCATCCGGGAGAGCGAGGCGAACGCGGCGGTGCTGTTTGGCGCGGGGCGCACGCTCTACTCGGCGGAAGGCTCTTCTCTGTGCATTCGCGCGATGCTGTACCTGGCTGCGCTGACTGCCGGAGGGAAGGGCGTCCCGCAGCGCCTGCTCGCCGGGCGGAACGCGCACAAAACCCTGATGACCGCGGCGGCGCTGCTGGACCTGGAGATCGACTGGCTCCTGCCCGGGAAGGGCGGGGATCTGCTGGGCTGCGCCGTGACGGCGGAAGTGCTGGAAGATAAGCTGAAGGGGCAGCCGTACATGGCGGTCTGGCTCACGTCGCCGGACTACCTCGGCCGCCGGGCGGACCTGCGCGCTGCCGCAGAGGTATGCCGCCGGTACGGCGTACCGCTGCTGGTGGACAACGCCCACGGCGCCTACCTGAGATTCCTGGAGCCGGACGCGCATCCGCTCACGCTCGGCGCGGACGCGTGCTGTGATTCCGCGCACAAGACGCTGTCCTGCCTGACGGGGGCGGCGTACCTGCACATCGCGCCGGGCGCGCCGGAAGGCTGGGCGGAGCAGGCGGAGCAGGCGATGGCTCTCTTCGCCTCGACGAGTCCTTCCTGGCTGATCCTGCAGTCGCTGGACCGGATGAACCCGGAACTGGCCGGGGGATATCCGGCGCGGCTGCGCGAAGCGGCCCGGAGAACGGCGGAAACAAAAAAAATCCTCGCAGACGAGGGCTGGACGACGATCGGGGATGAACCGATGAAGATCACCCTGGACGCCGCGGCTGCCGGCTATACCGGCAGAGAGCTGGCGCAGCTCCTGCGGCGGGACGGGATCGAATGCGAGTTTGCCGACCGGGAATTCCTGGTCCTGATGCCTTCGGCGGAAACGACGGAAGCGGAGTTCGGGCGGGTCGAGGCCGCGCTGCGGCGGATCCCGCGGCGGGACGCGGCTGCGGTTTGCGCGCCGCCGCTGCCCATACCGGAGCGGGTGATGCGGATCCGGGAGGCCATGCTGTCCCCGTCCCGGGAGGTGCCGGTGGAAGAGGCCATCGGGCAGGTGATGGCGGACGCGTCCGCCGGGTGCCCCCCGGCAGTGCCGACGGTGATCGCCGGCGAGCGGATCACGGCGGACGCCGCTGCCTGCTTGCGGTACTACGGGTTTGAAACCTGCCGGATCGTTATACACCCATAAGCGCTTTCAGCCCGATGAGCAGGGCCAGGTGCGCGGGATAGAGCGCATAGCCCAGCCATCTGGGCATCTTCAGGTCCTTCCGGAAGGGGATCAGGATCAGCGGCAGCGAGAGCAGCGCGTAGGTCTCCATCCGCAGGAAAGAGGAGAGCGGGCCGGACAGGAAGGCCGGGAGCGCATTCAGGTTGATGCTGATGCCGAAGAGGCTTCTGGTCACGCTGTAGGAAGCCCCCCAGAACAGGAAATAGGCCACCATGACCGCGGCAATACCCGCGCGGCTTTCCTGCACAGCGTAGAGGAGGATGAACAGCAGAACCCCCTTCCAGCCGTAGTTGGCGCCGAGAACCGTTGCCAGCGCGAGCGCGATGGCGGGAGCCCAGATCCGGCTCCCGTATTTATTTTCCCGGATGCCCCAGAGAGCACACAGGCCCAGCAGCAGGGTCAGGAAGATGTTCGGCTCGTTCCACTGATGATTGAGGGCGACGACGTAGAGCGGCTGGCTGACGAGGCCGGTGACCAGCACGCGGAGCATATACTTCCAGACGCAGCGGGTATAGAAGAACCCGACGATCATGCACCAGACATAGAGGGGGAAGGCGATCCGCCCGAGAACGCGCATCTCCTGCATGTTGCTGAAGAGCACCTTGCCCGCGTGGTCGATGAACATGAAGACCAGCGCCAGGACCTTCAGCCAGCCGGTGGCGGTGTTGCCGGCAGGCGTGCGGCGGGACGGAACGGGCATCTGCATGGCGGGATCCTCCTGTGCTTTGCGGTGTTTACTGTTTATCATTCGGAGAAGGGAGCGGGATTCCTTTTTTTTAACCAAAAAAGCTTGCAAAGCTTTGGGCGCTCTGATATAATACCTTCCCGGCACATCCTTGCGCTGCAGGAAGCAGCGCCAATAGTCCGTGAGGAGGTGAAAGAATGATGAACAGGTATGAAATGATCTACATCATCGACGCCGATCTGGAGGAAACCGCCCGGAAGGAACTGATCGAGAAGGTTTCCGCGCTGATCGCCAACAACGGTGGTGAGATCGAGAAGGTCGATGAGACATGGGGAAAGCGTAAGCTGGCCTATGCGATCGACTACAAGACCGAAGGCTGGTACGTGCTGGTGAACTTCAAAGCACCGGTCGATCTGCCCCGCGAGCTTGAGCGCACCCTGCAGATCAATGAGAACGTTCTGCGTTATCTCGTGATCAAGCTGGTCGAGAAGAAGCACTCTGTGAAGCCCCGCGCTGAACGCCCGGCTCCCGTTGCTGCTCCCGCCGAGGAAGCCGCTCCTGTCGAGGCCGCTCCTGCCGCCGTGGAAGCTCCCGCTGAGGAAGCTGCTCCCGCCGCAGAAGAAGCCCCCGCTGACGCAGAGTAACGTCTGAGAGGAGAGAGGATCATGAACAAGCTGACAATCATCGGGAATCTCACCCGTGATCCTGAACTGCGCACCACTTCAGCCGGTATCAACGTGTGTGACTTTACTGTTGCCGTGAACCGCAGGACGCGCAAGGATGCCCAGGGCGGCCAGCCGGAAGCGGATTTTTTCCGTGTTTCAGCCTGGCGTGAACGGGGCGAACTCTGCGCGAAGTATCTGGCCAAAGGCCGGAAGGTCTGTGTGATCGGGCCGGTCAGCGTCAGGACTTATCAGGCGAACGACGGGACGACCCGTGCGAGCCTGGAAGTGACCGCTGACGAAGTGGAATTCCTTTCTTCCCGCAATGATGCGGAAGCCGCCGGCGGCTACACCGCCCCCGCGGCCGAAGCTCCCTCTGCAGAAACCCCGGCAGCCGGTTTCACCGCTGTGGAAACCGACGAGCTGCCGTTCTAACGCTCAAGTGTAAGGAGGTTAAGCCCTATGTCTGAAGATCGTGGCGAAAGAAGGCCGCGCCCCCGCGGAGGACGCCGTCCCCGCCGGAAGGTTTGCAGCTTCTGCGTTGACAAGATCGAGTACATCGATTACAAGGATATCAATCGCCTGCGCCGCTTCACCAATGAACGCGGCAAGATCCTGCCCCGCCGGATGAGCGGCAACTGCGCCAAGCATCAGCGTCAGCTGAGCGAGGCCATCAAGCGCGCCCGTGCCATCGCGCTGATGCCCTACACGGTGGAATAAGATCAACAAACAAAAGGAGACAGGAAACTGTCTCCTTTTTTCGTTGCCCAATTGCAGTGGACCGCTCGTTATTCCTCAATCACATAGTCGCATGCGACGGATGCGCTGCGCACTTCGTGCATGCGCTTTTTCACGGGCATATGCACCGGATGCGTCTGGTAGGCGTCGAAGGCCTCCCGGGTTTCGAACTCGGTGATCAGGGCCAGGTCGTAGCTGCGCTCGCTGTGCAGGAAGTCCGCGCCGGCTTCCAGGCTCACCATGCCTTCGATCTTCCCTTTCATGCCGTAGAAGTTCTTGACCAGCTGGGGGATCTCGTCCTTGAATTCGTCCTTGATCTTAAACATCACGATATGGCGGATCATTCGTCTTTTTCCTCCTTGTGCAGTCTGTTCCACGCCTCCACCGCGATCTCCGGCAGCAGGTGATACAGGATCATCAGGTCGCCGTTCTTCCGGGCGCGGGTTTTCTCATTGACAGGGATATACGACAGGTCGTTCTCATTTTCCTTCTTCGGCGCTTCAGCCAGGTACACATCCCAGGCAGCTTCGGCCAGCGCGTCCTGCTCCGGCAGTTTCCGGAGGGAGGCGGCCTTTTCCTTTGCCTTGTGCAGGGTGTCGTAGATGCCCAGCCCGCCGCAGGCCAGCGCAGCAAGTCCCAGCAGGATCCCGATCTGATGTCCCTTCAGGAAGAGGAAGGTAACAGCCTCGATAATGATCCCTGCGGCGATGACGGCGCCGAAAGTCATCAGCTGCGGCTTCGCGGCCTTCACGGGATCCAGGGAAAGGTCCAGCTGCGCTTTGGCACAGGCTTCGCAGACTGCGTTTTCTTTTTCGTCTCCCAGGGCCTGGACACGGCGTTCTCCGCCGATGCTCCGCACATGGAGCGTACGGACTTCCAGCGCCCGGACCGGGTATTCGGCTGGCCCGCCGCAGCGGATACATTTCTCTGCCATTTTTGAATACTCTTTTCTTAGTAATGAAAGGCGGAGCCAGCCAGGCTGACCCCGCCATGAACAGGTTGATTCATAATCATAATTATGAATTATAAATTA
>JAEEGL012451927.1_pt1 | contig 14389 bp, 14 predicted proteins | sample 9134231 | NCBI WGS metagenome assembly JAEEGL01 (sample SAMN16246548, study PRJNA631951) | gut metagenome | biome: gut microbiome; feature: rumen; material: fiber-attached | host: Bos | place: Iran: Karaj | collected 2018-10
AAAACAAACTCATCGTTGGAATAAGCAATTCCAGCTTGTTCAAGGAGTTCTTCGATTTGGGCAGACCGCTTCGCACCGCCATCTCCAAATGGATTGGACTCAAACCTGCTATGACGTACTATCGTCTTCATCATTCACCAATATCTCCCATTTTCAACCAATTCAATATTCTTTGGGGTTTCTTCTGCACTCGGGTAAATCCAATAGGCATTCACCAAACTCTTCTTCCTATCATCATCACGCATGGCTAACGAATCTATCCCGAACAGGTTTTGCACAGCACCACCCAAATGCACCGCTTTCTTCCCTATCTGCTTCACATGAGCTGCCAATGGGAATCCATAAGCACCACAGCCAATGATGGCAATATCGAAATCCCGTTTGTCTATTTCACTCTTCATCCAATCCAAAGCTTGAAACCAATTGTCAAACTCAGTCGGCTTATTTCCTGCAATGGATTGTACAGCTTTCAAGGTTTGCAATTCATAGATGGGAGTCATACGCTTGTCAGCAAACAAATGTTCGTAACGTCCAGCCTCGTGTTGTTTCTTGATAGTATCTTCAAAAGGATGCACGACTAGCACCTTTTTACCTTCCAACACAGGCATCCATGGATTGTCGAAATAATAAGGTTCCAAAGTATACAACGGCACCCGTACCACCTTAGGCATATAGCCCATCACTGCGGATTCTTCAAGTCTCCAGCTTCCAAGCATGTCAACCATGGGCATACATTCGAGCATCAACTTACCGAAACGGTCTAACATAGGTTTGGTGGCAGGGAAAAAACCCGCATTGATACGCATAGTTCGCATCGTGCTAGGAGCATAGCCCCATGAAGGAGCCTTTCCTTTAACAAATCGATACGCATTGCGCAAGGTCGGAGGGCATAAGTAATCCACTACAGCTTGCAGTTCAACAGAGCCAAAACGAGCTAGCAAACAAGGATGATCAGACGACAACATATTAAAAATAATATCCTGAATAGCCTTACCATCACTCATAGACAAGTTCACTTTAGAATAGTGATAAACATTGTCCCCCTTAATAGCGACAAGGGCCTTTCTAAACAGATTCATTTACATTTCTTTAGCTTTGTTCAACCATTTTACATAATCAAATTGAAACTCCCATTTCCAAAATGGCAATAATTCGTATTTATCAACCATAAAAGGATAAACACAATCATCGTCAGGATCCTTACGCAAATGATAGATATAATCAATACCTTCGTAATCCTTTACTGAAAACACACATCTACCACGAGCCTCAACCGAGGCTAGCGATCGAATATCTTCTTCGGATGGTTGCAATCCTTTATTTAAAGACCATCTATCAGAACAAATGAAAAACAGATTATCATAATTCACACGTTTACACCTCTCATACCATTTATTAGCCGCTTCTTCTTCTGAATGATAGTGATTAAAATGAATCATGATATCGCCACACCAAGCTACAGGTGTTTCATCAATACCTGACACAAATCTTAACTCCTGACTTAAATAGTATTTCAAACGGCCTGCAAACTTATAAAAATCTTTTTCTTCCATCCACAAATTAATTGTTGGACTTAGGAAAGGCAGTCCGAGATTATGATAAATCACTCCCCCGATACAATTTTGGCAAATTATTGAGAAATTCTCGTTTCGCAATCGCAATCGTTGAAATGACCTCAAAACTCGACGCAATGCTTTATATACTATTATACGAACTTTCATTGACTACATCCTATTACAACCAACTAGCTTCAACTTTCTTATTCTGTTTACGCGATCTTTCAATCTCATTTTTATGTTGCCTCAAATAAATGTATGCACCATAATATTCCTTGAATGTGGATTTATGAAAAGAAAAAAGTTTTGAAATCGCCGTATTATGATAATGTCGTATCATGTCATCCACTTGGGTATCAGGATACTGAATATCAGTGGCTCGTTGTAACAACCATTTATCGAAATCCATGCTATAACCCTTTGGCTGTTCCACACGTTCTTTGCAATCATGTACCACCTTCAGATGAGGGGTCAGACCTACTTTCATTTTGTGATAAAGCACGCGACTGAGATAATTCCAGTCTTCACCATAATGAAGGAAGATCGGGTCAAAGCCTCCAACTGTTTCCAGTGTCTTTCTTGGCAACAACCATGCTGCCGCATTAATCTCGGCAACGGGATAAACTTCCTCAACCGTTTCCATCATCAAATCGCTGAACAAATCAAGGTTAATACTATCGGGATTAACAAGAAACTTAATTACTCCATTTAGCACTTTCGTCTTCTCCGCATTGACTTGCACGGGGCCCAACAGACCATATTCGGGATGACGTTGATGGATTTCCACCAACTTTTCAAAAGTATCCGGTTCCACCCAAGCATCCTGATTAAGCAGAAAAACATAGTCACAACCCTGGTCCAAGGCATAGCGCATCGCCACATTGTTGGCTCGGCCGAAGCCCAAATTTTCCTTCGAATCAATCAGATGAATCTCGGGAAAGTGCTCTCGAATGTACTCTACCGTGCCGTCGTTTGAGGCATTATCCACAACAACAGTCTCCACTGGCATGGAAGACTGGCGTAATGAGGTGAAACATCGGTCATACCACCGATGGCCTTTGTAAGTAACAATTACAACAAACAACTTCAATTCCATGAAACCATGTCTTAATATCACCTATGCCTAAAAACACCTGACAAGAAACTCTTTTGACTGTCTCAACACTTAAGCAATCATTCCCACTTTTTTATAGTTTTTATCGGTTTAGCTGGACAGCCAGCCACCACCGTATGGCTCGGCACATCTTTTGTCACCACCGAGCCTGCTCCTATCACAGCCCCATTACCAATTGTAACACCTTTCAAAATTGTGGAGTTTTTACCAATCCAAACATGGTCACCAATGATGATAGGTGCTGCCACATTTTCATTATTGTCATCAATACAATGGGAATCAGAATCCACAATGCTAACATTGTCAGAAATCGAGCATCTTTTGCCAATCACAATAGAATGGAAGCAATTCAAAGTCGTATTGGTGTTAAGGACAGTCCACCCTCCATGCAACACCAACTTGGCACCAGGTCCCACATAGACAGATGCACCTTGGAAAAGCATAAAATCCCCTTCACAAACAAACGTGCTATCTCTGTCAAGTCTAAATTCAGACACATAACGGCGCTTTCTTGTCGCAAACCATGAAGCATTGACTGCTAACTCACCTGATTCAATTCTCACATTTGCACTTTTGTCGATAGACACGATTGATTTAGGACAAATATGAAAAGATGCAGTACGTGGCAGATGCAAACGAAGTCGCCAATAAATAGTCTGCAGAACATCATACTTAGTCAAGAACGTTCTCGCCTTCAAAATTTTATTCTTCAATCCCATTTCATAATACTTGTAATACTTGATTTAACACTTTAGCTTTCCACCCGTTCAATATCATTATGTGTTTCAGATAGGCTCACCCTTACCCATTTATGAATTCTTCATTTCAGATTGTCCCAATACCATTCACATGCTTCCTCGAAACCTTGGATGGCTGAATACTTAGGATGATAACCGAGTATCCTTTGCGCTTTAATAATGGAAGCCTGACTGTGTGGAATGTCGCCAGCCCTATTTTCACGATAAATCGGTTTAACCTGCTTAATATCAGCATCAAACTTTGCCAAGTTATTTCTCAAACAATCAAACAATTCATTCAGCGTGGTGTTTCCGCCAAAGGCCACATTAAAGACCAAGTCTATCGGCGCGTTTTGAGGCAGGTTCATATTATAAAGAGAAGCGCGCTTCACAATCTCATCGTGTGACACCATCGCTGCCAATTCATTGGCTTGAATGACATTGTCAATATAGGTAAAGTCTCTTGAATACGAGCCGTCTCCATTGATAAAGGGCGACTCATGATGAATGAGGGCCTTCACCCACAAGGGTATGACCGCCGCATACGCCCCGTTGGGATCCTGGCGGCGACCAAACACATTGAAATAGCGTAGACCTATCGTTTCCATTCCATACAATGAAGAAAACACATTGGCATACAATTCATTTACGAATTTGGTTATCGCATAAGGTGACAGCGGACGGCCGATATTATGTTCTATTTTGGGCAGTTCCTTGCTGTCGCCATAAGTTGACGACGATGCCGCATAAACAAAACGTCGCACTCCCTCATCACGGGCTGCAACCAACATGTTGAGGAATCCGCTGATGTTCGTGGAATTGGTAGTAATTGGGTCATTGATGCTGCGAGGAACTGAACCCAAGGCAGCCTCCTGCAACACGACTTCGCACCCTTTAACCGATACCCTGCATGTCTCCAAATCACGGATATCACCTTTTATGAAAACGAAGTTTGATTTGTCCATCAAAGGCTCTATGTTGTGCATAAAACCTGTGCTCAGATTGTCCAAGCACACCACATCGAGGCCTTTGCCGACAAAATACTCACAGAGATTGCTACCAATAAAACCTGCTCCTCCTGTAATTAATATTTTCATTTTTTCTTATGTCTTTGTATTCTGTTAAACTGATTATGCCAAACGCTACCATCCATCACCACATAATCCTCAAACTTCAATCGACTAATACATGGCAACAATGAAAATTGGTCACGCCTAACCCCATTCTTAAATTCAGCGAACCACGCTTGCATCAACGCTTGAAGCTTTGAGTCTTTATGAGCTCTTACCAGCACGCCACACTCTAACAAAGGTCGGTCATCCTTAAAACCCTCTTGCAGATATCTCTCATATTGCTTTTTTGCCGCCGTTGAATCAGTACCTATCAATTTCACACATATATCTATTTCCTCCTTGACACACTTCCTGAGGCTGTGCTTACTCACAGCCAATGTTTTTCCCCCACGAAGATATTGTGTAAGATCTGAAATTTCACCATAAACCACCGCATTAGCGTCAATATAGATACTTGTTTCATACTCGCCACCTAGATATTTATGGGGCATCATCTTGATTTCGCGACTCAATAAAACATTGTCCAAATCGCTCTGTACTAGAATCACCTGCCATGTCTTACTCTGAATTGAGGAGTTATTTGTAAACAAAAAATAGTCCACATTGTCTTCCTTATACAAGATCTCATGTACGTCATCATAGTTACCCGTCAAAGCAGTATAAACAGCAATCTTACGATTACGCTTATATGTATCTGGAATGGTATAGGGGACTAAGGGAAAGGTCTCCACTTCAAACCAATAGTCCATGCCGTTGCCAAAGTAAGGCTGCATTCCCAATTCATACATCAATTCTTGGCCTTTTTCGTCTTTCAACAAACCAATTTTGATGCATTTTTTGAGATAGGCAACTTTAACTTGCAGTAAACCACCGGCCTTGGTCTCATCCTTTCCTCTCTCCCCAAACAATATCGAGGGATGGTTACAAAGAGCAGGATGAAAACCTTGTCGATGCAATGCAGCTCTCAAAGACTCGTCTTCGCTCTGAAACAAGGGTTTCAAACTTTTCAGCGCCTTCCCAAGCAGACAAAGCAACAAAGGAGTTAATATATTTATTATCTTCTGCTTCACAATAGTTCAAAAAAAACACAAAAGATCACGCCCCATCTCAAGTCTTTTCTATCTTGCAGGAGTGTTTCTTCGTCTCTTTGTCATAATTGACACCAACAAGCAAAAGGTTACCCTCATACTGCTCCAATTTGGCAGGGTATTGTTTCCGCTTGATTTGGTCGATAGCGGCATCCGCATCCTTATTATATTTCAACTCAACCACTATCGCAGGCGAATCCACATTCTTCCGAGGAATCATAACAAGGTCAGCGAAACCTTTGCCACTTGCCAACTCGCGATGGACGACGTAATCGCCCTTGGCATAATAATAGGCAATGCTCAGCACGCAGGACAACGAATTCTCGTTGTTGTAGGAAAGAATGCTTGTGTTCTCATCATGCGCGGCATCCACACCTTGTGCCACCACCTCTTCATCGCCTTCCAAAGTGGCTTGGAGCAGCTGTTCCGATTGCTGAAGTGCCTTAATAATATTGGTCCAACCTGTATCCTCAACGGCGTTGGTCAGTTCACCCGCAACTTCGTAATTGGGCACATAGCACTCGTTTTTGGTCCAGTCAAACGACAAATAGCCCAAATGGATGAGAACGGTCAGCACATCGTCCTTGCTCTGTATAACCGACATGTCATTCTGGAACCGCGTGGTATTCACTTTCACTCGACCACCTGCAAGCATCTGGATAACATCATCCTTCAAACCGTCAAAGTTCATCTTAATGTAATTAGCTACAGCTTCGTATGCTCCCGTGCTTGCCCAATAGCTGCGACAGCGGCGACGGGTCACGGCCTGCATAACCGAGTTGGGATTGAACATGGAGAGTTCGTCGCCAATCTGATAGCCGTCGTACCATTTCACCAAATCATCAAAATCCACATCGCGCTTCACACTCAGTTGCCTCACCTCTTCCTTCGTAAAACCGAAAAACCTGGCCATATTGCCCGGTTCCACCATTGAATACTCGATAAAGTTGTTCAATGCCGATTCCGTCTTGTACTTCTTGATGGGAAGGATACCTGTCATATACGCTCCGGCAAACACATTTGTGGCGTTCACATCCTTGAACATGCGACGCAGCCAGTTCACATACTCATCCATCGCCATTGAACCTGGCTGGAACTCGCGGCAGATGGCATCCCACTCGTCGATGATGAAGAAAAACCTTAGGCCTGTCGACTCGACAATACGGATGAGATATTTCATCATATCATCGTCATCCATAAGAGGCACATCAGGAAACGCCCTTTGAATGTCAGCAATGATTTCGGCATTCATCCTTTTTATGATATCATCGTTTCCAAACCGCGTCACAAATGAGGTCATATCCACATAAATCACCGGATACTTGTTCAAGTGCTTTTCAAACGAAGGGTCTTTTACCACTTCCAAATCGGCGAACAGGCTGCGTGAGTCGCACGACTGGTCGTAATAGGCATTAAGCATCTTGGCTGCCATCGACTTACCGAACCTGCGGCAACGCGACACGCAGCTAAACCTGAACTCCGTTTCCAGCGTAGCGTTGACCACGGGTATCAAGGCAGATTTGTCGACATACTCGCCATTGCGTGCCGATTGAAAACCTGAGTTCCCTATATTGATATATGTTCCCATGCCAATAAGATGCTTCCCTGGATTATTTGTCAGTCGGCAGTTTTATCCAATCGCCTAAAACGCGATTATATTTTTCTGGTGTAAATTCACAAAAACCGCCATTTTCATAGAAAGTCACCTCACCACAATATGTTTTTCCCATAATTTCATAAAAATCAACTCTCACAAAGAACTTATTCTCAGCAATAATTCGACAAATAGTTAACATCTCTTCCAAGTTGGATGGCAAAAACAATTTACCATCAGATTCTCGATTATGGTACTTATCCTTGATTTCAAGCAAATTGCCATTGATGTCAAAGAATTTCAGAATTGCGCCCTCAGTTTCATTCCTATCCTCACAAGTTTGAAACATCTTTGGTGTACCATTAAAGCAAAAAAACTTATAATCATTAGGTGTTTTCATTATCATCTTGCTGTCTATTACCTCTTCAAGGAACTTTTCCGCAAAAATACACCGTTTCACATTCTTGTAAGGCCACTCTCGAGCTTCCCAATAAAAGTTCTTTTTCAATGCTTCACCTAACTTTTGCTTTGCTGCTTCAAAGTCAAAAGAGGATTTATCCCTACAAATCACCACGCTTCCACTATCATGGTTGCATTTCAACACAAACTGATTAGGTAATTGATCCAAATCTATTTCATCGACAGAATTGTAAACTGCCAAAGTGGGAATCACATACTGCTCACCAATCTTGTCAGCCACCCATTGTTTAACTCGATATTTGTCAACCAATGTCGTATATAATGGGTTTCTATCATACAACTTCAGCCATTGGAGCTTCTCATTGAAAGTCTTTGGATGCTTCCAGTCCAACTTATACCCCATCACCATCTTCCAAAGCACCGAAAGATAGAACTTGTCCGTCATAAGGTGTGGGCTTTTCTTTATCATGTCATACCCCAATGCGTAGTATGGGTCTTGAACATATCTTTTTACCTTACTTAACATAATTACACCAGTTCGCTAGTCCCTTGAAAATAGATACTGCCATTGAAGGATGGCCAATAGGCAAAACTGTCTTTCTTTACCATATCGGCATATTCCACCGAGAACGACAAAACATTATGGACAATATCATAGTCTTTCAATCCAACATGAATGTCTTTTTGTCCTACATTAAAACACACGCCATACTTGCCCTTAGCCAAATTATGATGGTCAATCACAGTCTTCCACACAAACTCTTCCCCAATGCCAACTTTCGTCAAATCCACATAATCCGAGATATAAGATCCAACACGCACATCTGACTGATTGTTGAACATAATCTCCATCGTGGCCTTGTCGACAGCCTTATTCTTACGCATTTTAATCTCAAACTCCAAAGGTTGATTGGAAGCCATTTCATTCACATTGCCATTCATTTTCACGGAAAGCAACTCTATTTCCTTTCCCGTGTATTGATAACGGCGATGTGCATCTGTTATATCCGCAAAAGAGCACAAAGTGGAAATGTTACTTCCAATATATTCACTCACGCACTCATCAGCTGTACCTACCATTTTTATGCTTCCCTTTTCGAGAATCACCCCAGAAACACATAATTGTCTGATGCTTGCCATATTATGGCTTACGAACAACACCGTCCTTCCTTCTCCTCTACTCACGTCTTGCATTTTACCAATAGCTTTCTTCTGGAACTCGGCATCGCCCACTGCCAACACCTCGTCTACCACAAGGATTTCAGGGTCCAAATGAGCTGCTACGGCGAAGCCCAAACGGACCATCATACCGCTCGAATAACGTTTTACAGGCGTGTCAATATAACGCTCACAGCCAGAGAAATCCACAATTTCATCCAGTTTACGAGAAATCTCTTGCTTTGTCATGCCCAAGATAGCCCCGTTCATGTAAATGTTCTCTCGTCCAGTCATCTCCTGATGGAAGCCCGTACCCACCTCAAGCAAAGAGCCGATACGACCTCTTGCTTTGATGGTGCCCGTGGTTGGACCCGTTACCCGAGACAAAAGTTTCAATAAGGTACTTTTTCCCGCACCGTTCTTCCCGATGATACCCACCACATCGCCCTGCTCCACTTTGAAATCTATGTTACGCAAAGCCCAGACATATTCGCTGTCGGCGGCAGTCGAGCGGTCGTTTACCGAACCGATTTTCAAATAGGGGTCTTCTTTGTGCAAAACTGCAGTCTGCCACCAACGGTTAAGGTCGTGGCTGAGTGTTTTGGTCGAGACCAAACCCAAACGATACTGCTTACTGATATTATTGAATTCTATTGCTGATGGCATAAACAAACCTTTTATGAAATACTGTTGCTTTTATCTCTTTTGTTAATAATCTTACCAACCCGTCTTATTGCCTGTTTGGGATCCCACCACACAAACATCACAAAATCCCTAATTTTGGGGAATAACTTGTGTTGCCTCTTCATCCTCACATAATAATAATAGGAAATACTCCATTCCAAGGGTCCTTTTTTTACTTTAGGAAAGTTCTCTCTTAAACAAAGATAATGTTCAGGAAGCCTAAAAACCAATGAATTAAAAGACTTGGGATCATTAGTAATGCTATTGGGCTGAATCCGATAGACAGACATCACATCACTCATACCCATCACCTTACCCACATGGGCACATGTTAAAACAAGTTTAATGTCGCCATAAACCATTCTTTCAGGATGTTTTAAAGAAAAACTGTCTATCATTCTTTTACGATATACGATTGAAGCAGTGGGAACAAGCCAACTACTGACAAACTCAGTGGAAGTATATTCCCTGTCCTCTATACTCAAGTAATGGGTTCCATTGGTACGCTCAGAATAAGCGTCACCTTCCACTTTTACCATTGCCCGGTGGAAGCACATCGAAAAATCCTCATATGATTCCAAAAAATCAACCTGCTTTTGCAGTTTCAAGGGATCTGTCCAATAGTCATCCCCCTCGCATAGGGCAATATATTTGGTATTCATCCATTCTGACAGATAGGGGGCTTTTGTTTTCCTTTGGCTATAGTGGTTTTCTCTAAGAAAAACAACTGCGAAATAACAGTTTCTGTTAGTCTTATGCTGCGCAAAGGTGACATGGCCGTAGTCGGTGTCTCTATCGTATGCGACAGACGAATCTTGTAGATCAAAATGCTCCAGCAAATACTTCTTTATAACCTCCTGTTCTCCGTCGGTACTGGCATCATCGATAATGGAACAAACATATGGAAAATCTGTTTCTTGCATCACAAAACCATTCAAGGCATCGATTATGTAATGCACGTGATTATAAGTTGCGCAATGAGCGCGAAGCAGAAAAGTATAGTCTTCAGCCATGATTCAAATCATGATTAAATCATTCTTCAAATAAAAATCCTCAATAGTATTCACAAACGCCTCCGAAACTTTGTCATCAATATACGAAAACGATTTTCCTGATGTGACTGCTTTCAAAAATGAAACCAATTCGTAACGAATGCCTTCGCCATCAAGTTGATAGAAATATCGTTTGTTTTGTGTTGGATCTTCTCGGCGAATCTCAAAATAATCAGTCTTCCACCACGGAGCTGGCACGTAGATATAACCTGTTGTACCAGAAATCACCAACTCGCCCTCGGTTTTCACACCTTTGCCCACCTTAATTGAAGCTACAGCATGAGGAAAAACAAAAGAAATTTTGGTGAAATTATCATACATGATAGATTCGTCTTCAATATGTGATGTAATACATTTATGCGTGTACTGCGTTCCCAAAATCTGAAAAATCGGCAGCATGGCATTAGGTCCCCAAGAGCATATGCTATTCCATTTTTCCTTCAATTCTTCGCTCGGCAAATCATTATCCCTCAAACTTGTACAAGAAGAATCAATTGACATTACCGTGCCAATACGGCCACTCTTCACTAATAGCAGCATCCTGTAATATGCCGTTGAATATGCGGTGCGTATGGCATCCATCAAAATTAAATTCTTTTCCTTTGCCAACGCGTTGAGTTCTTGCCATTCTTTCACTGCCAATGCAATAGGCGGTTCACAAAGGACATGCTTCCCTGCGTTTAAAGCATTTTTAATCTGGACGTAATGGTCTTGAGGCCTTGACACGATATAAACCGCATCAACATTGCTGATAAGAGTATCGAAATCCTCCGTTACACATGGAAGAGATTTCAAAGTATCTGACAATCCAGAACTTAAACTGGGAGAGGCACACAAGCCAACAATACTAACCCCGTTCACAAAATGGCTTTCCGCTTCAAACTTGTTCAAGAAAGCAGATTCGCCCACCAACCCCAATTTCAACTCCCGCTTTTCCGCTCTCAATTCTGAACTTGAGACTCCCGCAGTACGTTCCAAATAAACAACTTCGCAGTACTCTTTCAGATAATCAAAATAGCCTTCCCAATCAGAACCAATGGCAAAAATATCGACACCGTAACGCATGATGTCATCTATCTTCTGGCCTTCGTATTCCTCAACAATCACCTCGTCGGCAATGCCAGAGGCTTTCACGGCATCCATACGCTCCATCAATGATTGTTGAACATTGATTTTACCGCGCGCACGGTCAAATCCATCGGCAGTGACACCAACGATGAGGTAGTCCCCTAAAGCCTTGGCTCGCTCTAACAGCCGTTGATGACCATAATGGAATAGATCGTATGTGCCGTAGGTAATGACTTTTTTCATTACATTCAATTATTGTCCACTTCCAAGAAAACCTTAACAAAATACTGCATTGCCTTTTTTGAGCCAATAGTCACCCTTAACATATCCTTCAACATCTCGTTTCCGTATGGATGCACTAAGGTCTTCTTCTCCATCTCCAGTCGTTTAGCTACCTCATGGGCATCATGTTTAGGTTTAATCAGCACATAATTGCCATGGCAATCCATATACCAATAGCCATGTTTCTCCAATTCCCTTATGAAATATGCCTTACCGTCTTTCTCTTGCTCAATAAGGCTTTCTATCATTTCGGGGTGTTCAAGAATTCGTTCAGCTAACAAAAGCCCCACACTGTTCATCTCGTATGCAAGACGTGAGTTTTTCACCCAATGGATAAGTTCCTTATGTCCAACTACCATTCCAACACGCAAGCCAGCTATCGACATTAGTTTGCTAAAGGTTCGTAATAGTAAAACGTTATCATTTTCCATCGCAAAATGCAGAAAGGTCTTATCATAGAAATAATGATAAGCCTCATCCAAAATAACAATCGCTCCAGACTGTTTAGCTTTGTCAACAACCATTTGTACTTCTTCATCTGTATACAAATTCCCAATATGACTATTAGGATTAAGCAATACCACCACACGAGTGTCTGTCGTAATAGCATGAAGAATACTACTAACATCAATAGTAAAGTCTACATTGTACTGAACAGGTTTATGCTTTAACCCAAGGAGGCTACAGCAAACCCAATAGATTTCGAAAGTTGGGGATACGGTGACAACTTCTTTGCCTGGTTCACCGAAAATCTCTAAAAGCACACGAATACCATGGTCTGAGCCATTGGTACAATACACATTCTCTTTTGCAACACCCATGTAGTCGGCATATTTTCCAATGAATCGCTCTGGCTCAGGGTACATAGCCAAGTATTCAGGGGTCAACTCCTTCAGCACAGAGTCAACAAACTCTTTGGGCAAGCCCTCGGGATTCTCATTGGCATCATAGCGATGAAAGATTCCTCTTCCCTGTTTGGGAAACACCCTTGGCGTGTTTTGAATGTTTTTGTTAATATAATAGTTCATTGATTGTTAAAACTCAAAATACCACCTCAACTCATTCTCATCATACAGTTTACCGCCATTGTTCTCAATCACTTTTTTTGATGCATAATTGTATTTTTCTACTGTCAAAATCTTTTCCGCAACCCCCATTTCATCGGCTTTCCGCAACAACTCTTTCAATAACACACTACCATATCCTCGGCCCCTATATTCCGATGATATTGCATAGCCTATATTTCCTCCAAAAGCTCTCGAGCTCTCCGTTAGTGAATGGCGGATTTTCCCAATTCCTACGGGTGTTGCATCATCCATCAGCCAAAAGATTGTCTGACCCACATATCCTACAGGCAGATTCTCTCCCCTTGACCAATCATCCTGCTGCTTCAACCATTCTTTATACTCCTCATACGACATTCCACACACTGGATTAGTAAAAGCATTCTCATCCTTTCCAACATGTTGCAACATGTCAAAGAAAGGTGCCGCATCCTTAGGAGAAAGTTGTCGCAAACAAGCCATCATAATAACAGCTAACACAAATCCAACTGATACTCTTTATATGATTTGTCTGGATCAAAAATAATATCATTGTGTCGTAAGCCCCTGGCTTCAATTGGCGGGAAAGACATATAATCCTTATACATTATCTTCAAAATATCATCATAGGAAGCCGGCGTTTTAACTGTAATACTCTCAAAAGGATGCTCAACTATTTTAGAATAAAAAACCGCAGGATGCATTCTTAACTGATACGGGTCTCCGACATATACAGTATTGCACAAATATCCTGAGTTATTGTAAGCTGGGTTAGAGGAAATCTGCTGAATTCGTTCCCACTCCGCAAGAGGATCATTGGTATAATATGTTATTTCATCTTGTTTTTGCCTTTCGTTCAACAGCTTTGATCCTCTTCTCATATAAGCTCCACATTTTTTTGCTAAAGTGTAGACATTATGCGTGTCTTCTTCTATGGTTTTTGGATCACAAAAATCCATTGGAAAGATATCAAAATATAAGCCTTGATTAAACTTACGATGACTTGTCACTTTAGACAATCCTGTTGTCGTTGAATTTCTCAATTTAATCCATGAAACATAATAACCAGGATCAGAATAAGGTGTTTGTAAAAAAAGAGGATATGAAAAATCGTTCTTTGCTAATTCTATAAATTGATTGTAATCTTTTCTAGGCATCGCAACATCGAAGTCGTCATCCCAAGGAATAAAACCTTTATGACGAATGGCCCCCAACAAGGAACCTCCAATAACAAAATACTTCAATCCATATATTTCACACACCTCAGCAAAAGACAGATACATATCAAGCAGCACTGCCCAAATTCTTTTCATTTTAGCAGAAACAAGATAGTCACATCTCACCTCTTCTTTGAAGAAATCCTCACCGAGGATTGCCTTCATATCATGAACAGTTACCATATTAATTAGTTTGAAGTTAGACCTCCGTCAACGATAAACTCTTGTCCTGTAATCCAACGTGCCCTATCGCTCAAGAGAAATTCAACCAAGTTTGAAACATCTGTCTTTTCACCTTCTCCC
>JAEEGL013246306.1_pt1 | contig 14389 bp, 9 predicted proteins | sample 9134231 | NCBI WGS metagenome assembly JAEEGL01 (sample SAMN16246548, study PRJNA631951) | gut metagenome | biome: gut microbiome; feature: rumen; material: fiber-attached | host: Bos | place: Iran: Karaj | collected 2018-10
AATCCCCAATCCCCAATCCCCAATCCCCAATCCCCATATAAAATATTTTAATTTTTTCTATAAAAAATAAATTATATATTTTAATTTTTAAGTTATTATTATAAATTTTTTATTTCTAAAATTTTAATAAATATAATTTTATAATAAAATGTGATTATAATTAAATATTTATTTATAAAAATTAATATTATTTTTTATTTTTAATATTTTCATTAATTTGAAAAGGTTTTGTAATTCCTCCACTTCTAAAGCTTGCATCATATAAATATGTGAATACTCCATTATATGTATAAAAAGTTTTTGGATTATTTTTTATAGCATTTTGATATTTTTCATTGAATTTAGGATGTGCAGTTGAAGTTAAATCTGTAAATTCAGCAATTGCTTTTTTTCTATTTATAATTTTTTTATCTAATAAAATATTAGAAGTATTTATTTGTTGATTAGGATTATTTTGAAAAGAAATAATATTATAATTAACACTAGATTTATTGGCAAAGGTTTTATCATATTTTTTAGGAACCCACCATGAATTACTTTCACTAGTAACATTATATTGTCTTTTCATATCTAAAAATGAAGTTTTTTTTATTTCTGGTTTATTATCTTTTAAATCACTTTCTTTTTTAGTTTCTTTATTAGTTTCTTTATTTGTTTCTTTATTAGTTTCTTTATTTGTTTCTTTATTATTATTTTCTTTCTCCTCTGATTTAATATCATTTTTTCTTTTTAATGATTGTTCTTTAATAAAATTAGGTACTCTTAAACTAATATGATCAGTTTTTAAAAAATTTTTTAAATATTTATCTACTTTTTCTTGATCTCTTTTAACAAAATTATATGTTTTATATTGTTGAACTTTAGGTAAATGAATTTCTTGTGGGCAATTTTTCATTGGACTTAAACTCCATTTATTTTTTCTTTCTTCAAAATTTGGTTCAGTGGAATTATATAAATTTAATCTTCCATAATTTGTATAAGGTTTTATAATATCATGATTCATAAAATTTAAAAATGTAGAATCAGCACTCACACCAGTATTTGCTATTTTAACTGGGAGAAAACGTCGATATGGTTTTACAGGATGAGGACCAATAAATTCTTTTTGATGTAAATTAGTTCCTGCAAAATTTCCTTTAATTAGATGTTGACCTATTTCAGAAGCAGGGATTGGATTTGGTATATTATCAGGATTAATTAAACCTGTAGAAGATAAACTTTTCATAATATTAGTTATTTATTTTAAAATTAATTTTTATTATTATAAATTTAATTATATAGAAATTTATTATTAAAAAAAATTATATATTAGAAATTTTAATTACATTTTTTATGATGAAGAATATCCATCAATATTTACAATTTTTTTTATAGTTTTAATATTATTATTATTATTATCATTATTATTATTAAATTCTTTATAATTTTTATATAAAGTTTTATCAGGATAATAATCTTCAATATCTTTATTCATAATAATATTCCCATTATCAAAAAATCCTTTATAAAAAATTTTTTTTCCTTTTACACTCATTTCTCTATTATATTCAATATTATATAAATCTTTTCCATCAATTTTTAATTGCTCTAAATTTTCAACAGTTTTTATATTTTTAAAAGAACTACTTGGTAAAAATTGATTTTTTTTAAATTCAGTGTAATCTTTATAATTTAAATTATAACCAGGTTTTATACATAATTCATTAATAATTGGAAATTTTTCTCTAACAATTGACCATAAAGGTTTTTTATCACTTCCTAAATTAACATATGCATCTCTTTCTCCTTTAAAATTTTCAGGTCTTCTTAATGAAATTGTCCATTTATGTTTTCCATATTTTTCATCAATTGGTAAATTATTTTCAATATCATTATAAATTTGTCTTTTTAAACGAAATATATCAATTCTATTCATTAATAAATCTTTTGGTTCTTTTTTTATTTTTTTTGATAATATTTTTGAAAATTTATTATTTTTTTTTTCTAAATCAGATTTAATTTTTAAATAATGTGTTTGATCATCTAATTTCATTTTTAATTTAAAGGGAAGATTATTATAAGTTTCTTGATTTGAATTTAAAAAATTATTATTTCTTTTCGATTTTAAATTATTTTTTTCAAAATTTTCAAATAAAATTTTTAATTTTTTATTATCTATAATTTCTTTATAATTTTTTAAAGAATCAGTGTCACTTAAATTTTTAAAATTAATTCCTCTTCTATAAGTATTATTAGTAGAACGAGTTAAATTACTTTTCATAGAATTTATTTTTTTCAAACTTCTTATATTATTAATTTGTCTATCTTTTGGTAAACTAAGAGTACTTCTAATATCATTTATAAGAATTCTTTTACCTATAAAAATTGAATCATTTTCTGAAAAATAACCATCCGGATTTTCAAAATAATTATTTAATTTTTGATTAATTTCTTTTATATTAAAATTATCTTTATCAATTTTTTTTATGAATAAAACTTTTGAATTATTATTATTCATTAATAATAATTTAATTTTTTATTAAATAATTTTTTATTTTATCAATATAATAAAAATATATAAAATTTAGGTATTTATTAAAAAAATGTTTAAAAATAGTATTTTTTCAAAAATAATTTCATGTACTTCAATTAATCAGGTTAAATATTTAAAACCAACAAATAATTTATTGATTCTTTCTAATGAAAATATAATATTATATAATTTAGATACTTTGAATGAAACAGTATTATTAAATGAAAAAGGAACATTTATAACAATAGAAAATAAATTTTATATTACAGGAAATAAATTTATTTATTTTATTTCATATGATAAAAATAAAATTATTAATAAATTTAAAGCTTCTGAACATTCAATATCTTCTTTATTATATTATAATAATAAAATAATCTTAAGTTCAAAAAAATTAATAAAAATATTTGAAAAAATAAATAATGATTATGTATTAATTACAATAATGAAATATCATAAATTGCATATAAGTGGCTTAATTAAATTAAATAAATATTTTATATCATTTAGTAGTAATGAAAATTTAATTAATATATATAATATCAATTTGTTAACAATAAATAAACATTATGAACATGAAGCAGGTTTACATGAAAATTCATATATTATTATAAAAAATAGATTAATTATAGGAGGAATTTATTATTTACTTTTAATTGATGTAAACACTATTGAATTAATAAAAAAAATAAGTTTCCATGAATTTTATATAATAAATTGTTTTTGTGTTTTAAATAATGAATTATTTTGTGGTGATATATGCGGATTAATATATAAATTTAAAATTGTTAATGATAATGAATATGAATATGTGGAGAAAAAAAAAATATGTAAAAAAGAAGGAATTATTAATATTATAAAAAGTAAAAAATATATTATTCTTGCAACTTCTGGAAATAAATTAGATTTTTATAATATAATTAAATAAAAATATTTTTTTATAATATATTTAATTATTATTACAAATTATTTTTTTTTTTATAAATTTTCTTTAATTAAAATTAATTTATTTTTATTTGAAATATTTTTGAAATCAACATTATTAAATTTAATTAAATTAATATTTTCAAAATCTTCCATTAAATTATTATAATATCTATTTAATACACTTCCTCCATTACCACCTGGAATACTAACATAAGGAGAATTTATTTCATTAGTATCACATATAAATTTAATTCTAGCTGATTGAGTACCAACAAAATCTCCTTTTACATGATTAAAAGGTCCTCTTACAATTTTTACAGTATTTCTATTTCCACCTGTATAAACTTTTTTACTAAATAAATTTCTTAATAAAAATACATTATCAAAAGGTAAATGAGGATAATCATTAAAGTTTATTTTTCCCCATTTTTTTATATTTCCATTATTATCTAAAAATGGTTTAATTGTCTTATTTAATTGATTAAATTCATAAATAATATATTTTTCACAATTTGAATCACCTGTAACTGAAGAACATTGTGCTAAATCATATCTTTCATTATTATAAATTTTATCAATAACACCTGAAATAAAATTAAAATAATGTAAATAACTCATTAATCCATATGAATATAAATCATCTAATTTTTTACTTAATAAATCATGAGCTAATTTTCTTTCAAAAACAGCATATAATGTAGCTACTTCACTTTCTTTATTCATTGTATAATTCCATCTTTTAAACATATTATAATATAAATTTTTGTTTAAATCTCTAATATGATTTCTTTCTAAAATATTTAAAATTTTTGGTAAAATATATTCAGCTAAACTTTCTTTTACATCATTTATCATTTTTTTTGTTTCATTCACTCCTATAGTTTTGTTTTTTGATATATATTCTTTAATCATCTCATTTATTCTATGAGCTCTAACATGATTATGATGTCCTCTTAATTCATAAGTATAATTAAAACTTGCTGGTTTATTATTAGCAGTTACAATAAAACCTTTTGAAGGATTTTTTAGATATAACATTTCATTTCTTGGTATATATTTTAGTATATCATCTTTTGGGTCATACCCTCTGCAAAAACGGTTGTAATAATTTTTAACTGCTATTCTACCTAAAGGTACCCAACCTATATCTCCGTTTATTGATGCATAATGAGCATTATAATTTGGTGCTACTGCTTTATCTATATATGGTAATATATCTTCATAATTTTTGGAATAGAGATTGAATTTTATATAAAAATCAAAATTTTCAAATGGAAATTGATAAAATGCCGAACGAAAACTAATATTTAAAGAATCTTGAAAATCAAAATTTAAATTTACATATTCTTTGGGAATTAAATTATTAGGAATTAATGGGCCATTTCTTGTATATTTTATATCAATTGGAATACTATTTTCATTTTTTACATAAATAATATCTTTAATAATTTTAAGTGGGAATTTTTTATTATCATATATATAATTATTTTCTTCTATTTTTTCATAACATAAATCTGTATTATCTGAATTTTCTGTTGTTAATCCCCATGTCATATAATTATTTGAGCCTGAAGCAAAAACTGGACAACCTGGAAGAGTTGCTCCTGTTAAAGTATTGTTAGGTAAATAAATTTTAGCCAAAAAAAATAATGATGGCATTGATGTTGGAAGATGAGGGTCATTTGATAATAAAGGTTTTCCTGAGGTTGTTAGATTACCTGAAAGAACCCAACAATTTGAAGCACCTTCATTTTGAGTTGAAATTAAATTATCTTTATCTTTATTTTTGTTTTTATTTTTTCTTCTTCTTCCTTTTTTTATATTTTTTTGTTGATTAATATTTTTATCTTCATTATTTAATTTGATTTCTTCTTTTTTATTTTCTTGTTTGTTTTTAGCATCTACTTTTTTTTGATTTGTTGTTTCTTTTCCTTCATTTTTTTTAATATTTTTTTCATTTTTAACTTCTTCTTTTTTATTTTCTTGTTTTTCATTTTTAATTTCTTCTTTTTTATTTTCTTTTTTTTCTTTTTTATTTTTCTTTTTTTTGTCTTTTTTATTTTCTTTTTTTTCATCTTTTTTAATTTCATCATAATTTTTATTTTCTTCTTTTTTATTTTTTTCTTGACCTTCATTTTTTGTATTAATTTCTTCTTTTTTAATTTCTTTTTTATTTTCATTTTTTTCTTCTTTCTTATTTTCATTTTTGTCTTCTTTATTATCATCTTTTATATTTTCATTTTTATTTTCTTTTTCATCTTCTTTTTTATTTTCTTTTACTTCATCTTGTATTTTATCTTTTTCTTCTTCTTTTTTATTTTCTTTTTCATTTTCTTTATTATTTTCTTTTAATTCATCTTTTTTATCATCGTTTTTATTATCTTTTTTATCATCTTTTTTATCTTCATTTTTATTTTCTTTTACTTCATCTTGTATTTTATCTTTTTCTACTTCTTTTATATTTTCATTTTTATTTTCTTTTGCATCTTCTTTTTTATTTTCTTTTGCATCTTCTTTTTTATTTTCTTTTACGTCATCTTCTTTTTTATTTTCTGTTCCATCTTCTTTTTTATTTTCTTTTGCTTCATCTTCTTTTTTATTTTCTTTTTCATCTTTTTTATTTTCTTTTTCATCTTCTTTATTTTCTTTTTCATCTTCTTTTTTATCTTTTTCTTCTTCTTTTATATTTTCTTTTACTTCATCTTTTTTATCATCTTTTTCATCTTCTTTTTTATTTTCTTTTTCGTCTTCTTTTTTATTTTCTTTTTCATCTTCTTTTTTATTTTCTTTTGCTTCATCTTCTTTTTTATTTTCTTTTACTTCATTTTCTTTTTCTTCTTCTTTTTTATTTTCTTTTACTTCATCTTGCTTTTTATCTTTTTCTTCTTCATTTTTATTTTCTTTTTCATCTTGCTTTTTATCTTTTTCTTCTTCTTTTATATTTTCTTTTACTTCATCTTGCTTTTTATCTTTTTCATCTTCATTTTTATTTTCTTTTACTTCATCTTCTTTTTTATCTTTTTCTTCTTCTTTTATATTTTCTTTTTCATCTTTTTTATCTTCATTTTTATTTTCTTTTACTTCATCCTTTTCTTTATCTTCTTCTTTTCTATTATCTATTTTATTTTCTTTTTCATCTTTTTTATCATCATTTTTATCTTCTTTTACTTCATCTTTTTTATCTTCATTTTTATTTTCTTTTATTTCATCTTGCTTATTATCTTTTTCATCTTCTTTTTTATTTTCATTTTGTTTTTCTTCTTCTATTTTTTTATCTTTTTCATTTTCATCATCTTTTTTATTTATATTTTCATCCTCTTTTTCATTTTCTTTTTTTAATTCATTTTTTTCTTCATTTTTATTTTCATTTACAATATTATTTTCTTTAATAATTTTTTCTTCTTTTAAATGATCATTTTTATTTTCATTATTTTTTTCATCTTCTTTTTTACTTACATTTTCTTCTTTTTTTTCAAATTCACTTTCTTTCTTTTCCTCATTTTTTTTTATTTCATCATCTAACTTTCTTGTATCTTTCAAAATTTTGTCATTTTCTTTCTTTCTAAATTTATGCAATCCTAATTCAGTTAATTCATCATCATTAACAATAGTTTCATTCCAAAAAGGGTAACCTTCATCTCTAAAAGAAATAACATTATCAGCAAATTCTTTTCCCATTAATTCTTCCATAGTTTTATACCAAACTTCCATATTCCAATCATGTCCTAATACAAAACTATTAAAATTTAAAATCGCAATACTATCTTCCAATTTCCATTCTTCAAACTTAACCTTAAATATTTTATATTCAATAGGTAATATAAAATTTCTCGCATAAAAATTTATTCCATCAATATAAGCTCTTATTATATTTATATATTCTGAATTTTTTTTTACATATTCTGCATCTTCTTTTGCTTTATGATATAAACCCATACCTCTCACTAATTTATCTAATTTAATACTTCTTTTCCCAAAAAATTCACTTAACCTTCCTTCACCACTTCTTCTTAACATATCAATTTGCCATAATCTATTTTTTGCATGTTCAAATCCCAATCCGAAATAAACTTCAATTTCGTTGTTGCCTTTAATATGACTTAAACCATTATCATCTGTATAAATTGTTATGTTATTAAATAAATTTTCTAAATTTTTGTTTTCAATTAGGTTTGAATTATATTTATTTACTTTAATTAGACCATTAAACATATTTTGAGAAGAATAATAATATGCAAATAATGGTAATAATACTAAAGAACATATTATTAAATGTTTTAATATTTTATCAAAAATTTTTAATAAAAATTGATTTAAATTATATAACAATAAAAAAGGAAAAGAAATAAAATTATTAATTTTTTTAAATAAACTCAAATTATAATTTAAACCTTTTTTTTCAGTAAAATAATATTTTTCAAAATCTTCTTCTGTTGCAAAATGAGCACGAATATAAGATAAATAAGGTATTTTATTTGTGTCTTTTATATAATCAGTTCTAAATCCTGTAATAAAATTATTTGTTTTACCTAAAGTTATTCTATCTCTTTTATTAAATAATGTATGATTTCCAAAAGCATATACTGCATCACTTGTTTGAATTCTTAATGAAAGAATTTGTTGTTTATCTTCATCATAAATTAAATGTATTTTATTTATTATTTCAGTATTTTTAAATGTAATTTTTTCATGTTTTATTTGAATTTTTTTTTCATTGCAATAAGGTTTTATTATTTTTTCGAAATCTTCTTTAAATTTATTATAATAAGATGTTTTTAAAATTTCATTATTGACTGATTTAATTGAAAAAAGTGGAAAAATTCCAATTATACCTGTTTCTATATAATAGCAATCAATATTTGATATCATAAGATATTGTTGTTTTTTAATAAAATTAGGGTTTTGAGTATCATGTGACAAAGAACTAGGATAACCTTTTTCTCCTATCATTTAAAACTTAATATTTAAATATTAATATTTATTAAATATTTAAAAATATTTTAATTTAAAAAATTTTTTAAATTAAAAATATTTTTAAGAAATTATTTTTATTTAAGAATGATAAAAATATATTTTATTAATTTGTAATTGAATAAATTATGGATGATGAAGAAAAAAATATTTTGCATAAAGATATTGATAGTTCATTTGGAAGTATATTAAAAAATTTATTAAATATTTTTGAAAGTATAAAATTTAATGATGATAATATTTGTGAAGATGAAAATTCTTTAGCTATTTCTTCAAATATGATGCAAATATCAAAAGAAATAGAATTTTTATTAGAAATTATTAATAAATTAAGACAAAAATCCTTAATGAGAAAAGAAAAAAAAGAATTTGATAGAAATAATAAAAAATTTAATGATATTTTAACTTATATTTCAAATTATGAAAATTTATTTAATAGATATAATATGAAATTAAAAGAATATCATGAAAAAAAATATTATAGAATGGCTCAATTAATATTAAAAAATAATAAATAATTATTTAATATATTATTAAATATATTATAAATAAAAATTTTAAATGAATATTAGAAATTATTATTTTATATTACATTAATTTTATTAATTCGAATAATATTTAATATTTATTTATCTAATACTTATATATATATATATATATATTATTTAAAATACAAATTATATTTAAAATTTTTATCATTTAATATTTAATAACTCTAATCTTTATAATAATTTACATAAATTTTTCAAATATTTTTATAAATAAAAAATTAATCATATAAACACAATATATATTCTTAAATTCATTTATAAATTTAATACTAATGAAAAAAAGTTTTAAAAGTTTTAATTTCATCACTACTTATTTTTTTTAAAAGTTTTAAACATTTATGACTATTTTTCTTTTTAATTATATCAATTTTTAAATCTTCAGGTTCTTTATCTTTTTTAAATAAATTTTTTAAATCATATTTTTGATTTATATCTGTTTTACTTTTTTTATATCTTCTTTTAAAATTATTATTATTATTATTTTCTTCTTCTTTTTTTGAATGAATTGTTTTATACAATGTTTTTGCTTTTTTTGTATATTCTTCTAATTCTTCAAATGTAATTTCTTCATCATCAAATAATTTATCTATTATTTTATTAACAATTTCAGGTTCTTTAATTTCTGGATTATTTCTTTCAAAAACTGCTTTACATGAACAATAATGTATTTCAAATGAATTTAATAATACATTTTCCCCACAAATAAAACAAAATATTTGAGAAATATTAATAATTGGATAATAATTGTTATAATTATTTATTAAGAAATTAATATATTTTATATCTATTTTTTCTTGTTCTAAATTAGTAACAATTTCATTTAATAAAGTTATCAAAATTTTATTATCATTTATTAAATTAACATTTAATAAACAATTATTTATATGATTGATAAATAAATCTGTATTATAATTTTCACCACAATTAACACAACGTATACTAAAAAGTATATTTACATTATTATTATTATTAATAAAATTATAAATAAGTTCTTTTAAATCATCGATATTATAATCCATATTGTATTGTTCTAAAAATTTTTGATAGTGATGAAAATATAAATCTGCATGTTCGTTTATAATTTTAAGCTCTTTATCTGTTAATTGAAAATCTTTGTCAGGATAAAAAATATTTTTATATAATGTTGTTAATAAATTCTCATTAATATATGCATCTTCTAAACAAATAGATAAATGATTATTAAAATCATTTAATATAATATCATTATCACATAAACAACATTTTATTTTTCTCTCCATATAAATTTATTATTATTTACATAAATTTTATTAAATAAATAATATTTTAAATTTATAATATAATTAATAAAGTGGATTTTTTTACAACAAGTGAAATAGATTATTACATGAATAAATTAATTGAAGTTTGTGAAAACGCAATTAAAAGAAATGAAATTCCAGTTTCATGTATTTTTATTCATATTCCTTCAAAAAAAATATTAATTGATAGTCATAATTATACAAATTTAACTCACAATGCTTCATCTCATTGTGAAATTAATTGTATAAAATATTTAGAAAAAAATATCGAATTATATAAAAAAATTGATGATAAAAAAATATATAATAATTTAAAAGAATTAATGAGAGATTGTGCTTTATTTGTTAGTGTTGAACCTTGTATTATGTGTGCATATGCTTTATCTTTAATAGAGATAAAAAAAGTATATTTTGGTTGTTATAATGAAAAATTTGGAGGAAATGGAAGCATTATGAGCATTCATTTAGGTCCTGGAAAAACATATGAAAGTATAGGAGGATTTAAAAAAGATAATTTCATTGAATTATTAAGAAAATTTTATTCGGTTGGTAATTTAAAAGCCCCAGAAAATAAAAGACAAAGAAAAAATGTTTAATATATATATTTTTTAAATATATAATTTTATATAAAATTATTTAATTATTTTTCTAAATCTTTCTTCTTTTCCTATTGTAAATCCTGGTCTTGTATCTTTTTGGGTCATAATTTGATGTCCAAAACTACTATAATCATAATAACTTTCATTTATTTTTACTCCATATGGATTAAATCCAAAGCCATTATTAGTTTCATTAGGTTTAACAAATTTTCTTTTTTCTTTTCCCATACTAATTTTAGGACTTTTATTAAATTTTATATCATTAGCCTCATTTCCTAATTCATAACTTCCAGGACCTATATTATCTTTACAACCAGTATATCTTAATATAGGTGATCTCCCTACTCTATACCCCATATATCCATAATTATTTGTATTTTTTAATTTATATTGATATGGGTCTACTTTATTATATCTCCCTGGTCCTGGAGTTGAATATATTTCTTTATCTGATATTTTCCATCTATTATCTGCACCTATATCCCCTCCTACTATGTGAGAATACCATTTTTTGTTGATTTTTTCTATATCACTTCCTGGAATATATGGTAAATTATAGTAACAATATTTTTCTTTTTCATTTAAATCTTTTCTTGGACTTTTTCCAAAAGTTCCACCTTGAACTCTATTGTATTTATATATGTGAAGGGGAATGTTTGTATAATAATAATCTGTATCTTTTAAATTATTTTTATTATTGAATAACTGCATTTTTTTATTTTCTTTAGAATTAGTATCAAAACTTTTATTTTGATAATAATACGATCCATTTAATCTATTTAATTCATTCATTTTATCTTCATCTTCCATTGAAGAAAAAGTTCTTTTTGCTTTCCCAAATGACCATTTTGGATTAGTATTATTTTGTGCTTTAATCATTTTTCCAAATCCAGTAACTAATGCTTGATTTTCTAATCGATAATTATCTGAATAATCTAAAATAAATATTAAAAAAAAATTTACATTTTGTCAATTGAGTTTTATTTAATTGATTAACATTGATTAAATTTGGATTTTTAAAAGAATTTTTTAATATTTGCCTATTAATTTCATCTAATCTACTTGAACTCATTTTTGAAATTTATATTTTAATTAATATTATTTTAAAAACATATTTTAATTTAATTAAATAACCAATTAAATAAGTTTTTAAATAAATAATAATAAAATCATTAATATAAATTAATATTTTATTTATTCAGTTTTTTCCATATTTTTATAATACATTGAATAAAAGAGACTTTTTTTATCTTTTATTAATTTATCTGTTGAATCAAATTCAACAATTTTTCCTTGATCCATAACAGCAATTTTATCACATTTTTTAACAGTATTTATTCTATGTGCTATTGTAATTACAGTACTATCTTTAAATAATTCATCAATTGCTTTTGTTATAATTTCTTCGGTTTTTTGATCAACCGCAGAAGTTGCTTCATCTAATATAATTATTTTACTTTTTCTTAAAATAGCTCTAGCAAAACATAATAATTGACGACATCCAAAACTCATATTATTACCATATTCTTTAATTTTAGTATTTATATCTTTATCAATTTTATTTTCATTTTTTAACATTTCAAATAAATTTAATTTTTCTAAAACATTCATAATTTCTTCATTAGTATATAAATTTAAAGGATCAATATTTGTTTTAATAGTACCTTCTAATAAAAATGGTTCTTGAGGAACAATTGAAATATTTCTTCTTAATTTTTTTAATGGTATTTTACTTATATCTAAATTATCTATTTCTATTTTTCCATTAAGTGCTTCAACTATTCTAAACAAACTTAATGTTAATGATGATTTTCCACTTCCTGTTCTTCCAACTATTCCTATTTTTTCTCCTGAATTAATTTCAATATTAATATCATTCAAACTTAAATCACAATTTGGTCTATATTTCATAGAATAATTTTCAAATTTAATTTTACCTAAATTAGGCCAATTTTTAAGTTTTTCATCTTTTTCTGAAACACCTTCAACTTCATATTTTTCACTTTGTAATTTACGAAAGGCATCACATCTTTCAAGACTAACTAAACTCTTTTCAACTTTTGTTCCTTGTTCCATAGCTTCTAATAATTCTTCCGAAAATCTACTTGCTAAACTAAGAACTAAACCTATATTAGCTGCCGTATATGCTTCTATATTAAAACAGGCATATATTATAACGAAACCTAAATAAAAATGACTAACAATATCTAAATGCATACAAAACCAATTATCTAAACCATATTTATATATCATTACACCTAAATGATTATCCAATCTTTTATAAAATTTCTTTTTACTTTCTTTTTCTCGTTTAAATGTTCTTATTGTTGTTATACCTAAAATTGTTTCTGAAAATAATGAAACGATAGGTGACCTACTTATACTATCTAATCTATATAAATCTCTTCCAGCGACGATGAAGTAATTTACTAGTAAATAACTTAAAAATAATAAGAAAGGTGCAACTAATAATGAATATGCATTGTATTGATAACAAACTAATATTGCAGCCCAAACACTAAACATGCATTTTATTATTTTATCAAACATCCATATTATTTCTGAACTTTTGTCTAAATCAAATATTAATCTATTTAATATTTGACCGATTGGAACAACATCAAAGAATAAATTAATTGGGGCTTTAATTAAAGTATGAATCATATCATAATGTAAAACATAAATTTGTCTGAAATTATTAATTGCAATTATAAATTCTTTAATAAATTGAATTAAAGTTCCATAGAAAAATATTTTTGCATAATTTAATAATTGTTCATTATTATTTGCTGCACTATTATTTGTTTTACTTGAATCGCTCCAATCGCTAATAAATAATTTTCCTTTTGTTTTGTAATAAATTGTAAGATAAGTTAAAAATACTATTATTAAAAATCGAATATATCCTCCTTGAACTCTAAAGAATAAATCATATAATTTCCATGATATTTTACCTCTATTATAATCTTCATCTTTTAATAATCTTCCAAAATGATCTAATTTATTTTTATGCATTTCATTTGAAATTTTATTTGACGAAACTTTTTGTTTATTAATTTGTATATTTTTTAAATGTTCAGATTTAGAAAAATCTTTTGAACTTCCTTCGAATTTTTTTACAAAATGTTCTAAATATATAATTTTATCCATATATGATATATTTCTTAAATCATGAGTTACAAATATTCTAGTTTTATCAGATAAACATTCTTTAATAGCTTGATGGAAAATTTCCATTGAAACAAAAGTATCAACAGCGGAAATTGGGTCATCAAAAATATATATATCAGCTTCTTTATATATAGCTCTTGCTAAAGAAATTCTTGCTCTTTGACCTCCTGAAATATTAACACCTGAACTACCAACTTCAGTTAAATCACCATGCAATAAATTTTCAAAATCTTTATTTAATTGACATGCATTAACAACTTTTATATATTTTTCTTCGTCATATTCACTATAAAATAATATGTTTTCTCTTATTGTTCCATTCATTATCCATGAGTCTTGAGGAGCATATGATATTTTATTTGTTCCTATATAAAATTC
>JAEEGL013432852.1_pt1 | contig 14389 bp, 9 predicted proteins | sample 9134231 | NCBI WGS metagenome assembly JAEEGL01 (sample SAMN16246548, study PRJNA631951) | gut metagenome | biome: gut microbiome; feature: rumen; material: fiber-attached | host: Bos | place: Iran: Karaj | collected 2018-10
AACTATGTGGATGGCCGTTTTTGCCGATGTCGGCGTCACGGTCCTCGCCGTCCTCAATTCAATGCGGACGCTCTAGAGCCTCTTCAGCGCCGCTTCGATCTTATCGAGAACGACGGTGCCGAGAATGACCTTCCCGTCAGGTCCGATAAGGTAGATAGAGAGAATCCATTTGACACGGTAGAGGGAGGAGACGGTTGTCTCCTTCCATTTTTTCAGTTCGCTTCCATGGGCCCAGTCCATCTCGTTGTCGCGGATATAGGAGGTCCATTTATCTTTATCCGTGTCGAAAGAAACGCTTAAGAAAGCTACCGAGTCGGAGGCATAAGCCTTGTGGATTTCCTTGAGGCGGGGAACATCGGCGCGGCAGTCAGGACACCAGGTGGCCCAGAAGTCCAGAACTACATATTTCCCTTTGAAATCAGAAAGGCGGACACTCTTTCCATCGGGGGTCCCTATGGTGAAATCCGGGGCAGAGGCTCCTGGTTTCAAGAGCTCTGTTGCATAGGTATCGTCCGGATCGTCGGAAACGGCGCTCTGAGCCTTTGCAGTAAAGAAGAGAGCGAGTAGGGATGCTATGATTGCTACTATCTTTTTCATATCTCGAGATTGTCTTTTTGCAAATGTAATGAAAAGTTAGTATTTTTAAAACTCGAAACTAATACCCTCATTATATGAAAAAATTGATTCTCAAATCATTTGCTTTTGCCGCTGCGGCAGTGGCGCTCTTCTCTTGCAAAGCTCCCGTAGAAGAGGCTCTTGGTCAGAAGACAGACGCCCTGCCCTCCGAGGCTTGGGAAGTGTCAAAATGGATATCGGCCGCAGACGCCCCTGTAGTGACAGATATAATTAAAGACGGTTCCAGGGCTGCAGATGGTTCCAGTTGGTTCCTTTCTACTGTGAAGAACGGCAAAAAGGTAGCCTCGGCGAAATGGATGACCGCCGGGCTCGGTGTATACGAGCTCTATGTCAATGGGAAACCCATAGGAGAGGAATTCTTGAAACCTGGTTTTACCCATTCTACCAAGACAAAGAGGACTTTTACATATGATATCACACCTGCTCTGAAATTAAATTCAGGAGCCGAGAATGTCCTTTCGGTAGAGGTTACTCCCGGCTGGTGGGGAGATAAGATTGTGACCCCCGCAAAGCATGAAGGAATGGTTGGAAATAAGTGCGCTTTCAGGGGTGTTCTTTCCCTTACCTATGAAGATGGCACATCAGAACTCTTCGGCACTGATACAGAGAATTGGAAAGCCGGTATCGCCGGCCCTGTAAAGCATGCTGCTATTTTCGACGGAGAGGAATATGATGCCCGCGAACTTCCTGGATACGAGACTCCGGAAAAGCTTTCTACTCCTGAGGTCAACGAGGAGTTCTCGGGAGAGCTCCTTCCTTCCGAAGGGGCTGAGGTATATCTTCGTAAAGACCTAACACTCAAGCCAATAAGGGCCTATGTCTGGGAAGGAGTAGAAGGGGAGAGCGAAGATGCTTATGGAAAAGTCTTCATAAAGAAAGAGTTCGCTCCCGGAGCGCCCATGACAGTCCGTCCCGGAGAGACTCTCGTTGTGGACTTCGGTCAGAACTGCGCAGGTGTTCCTTCATTTGTCTTCAATGCACCCGAAGGGACCGTCCTCACATGCCTCCCTTCCGAGATTATGAATGACGGCAACGGCTCGAAAGAGCGCGGAATGGACGGGCCGGAAGGCAGTGTCCACCGTCTCAATCTGCGCACTCCGAATGAGGCATTCAGAATGGTATATACATTCGCTGCATCCAAGAAACCGGTTTCATATCATCCCCGTTTCACCTTCTACGGCTACCGCTACGCATCCATTACGGCAACGGATGTGGTGACTATTAAAAGCGTCGAAACCATCCCTGTGACATCAATCGCCGCAAATCTCGAAACCGGAAAGATAACGACTGGGAACGAGCTTGTGAACAAACTGATTTCCAACACTGTATGGGGCCAACTGTCGAATTATCTTTCCGTTCCGACGGACTGCCCTCAGCGTAACGAACGCCTTGGCTGGATGGCTGATACTCAGGTGTTTACCGAGACCGGAGCCTTCTTTGCCAATACCGATAGCTTCTTCCATAAGTGGATGAGGGATGTTCGTGACTCCCAGAGCGAGGCCGGCGCTTATCCCGGAGTCGCTCCTACGGCTCAGTATGGTAGCGACATGATGAGGCTTGGATGGGCCGATGCTGGTGTCATCGTCCCATGGACCGTTTGGAAGCAGTTCGGAGATGTCTCCATTATCGAAGAAAACTGGGAATCGATGGAGAAGTTCATGAACTACGCCAATGACACCAAATACGACCATGAGACCCATATCGCCGAGAATCGCAATTATCAGTGGGCGGATTGGCTCAGCTATGAGCCGCTGGAAAGCCATAGCGGAGAAGCATTCTTCAAGGATCAGGAAGGTCACAGGCAGCCCAAGCCCGAGACAGTTGATTACTGGAACTACTTGAGCGCTTGCTACTGGAAGATGGATGCCGAGATGATGAGGGATATGGCTGCCGCTACCGGACGTGACGCCGCTCGATTCGATGAAATGGCAAAGGCGGCCAAGGCTTACCTCCGCTCCCGCTTCTTTACTGAGGACGGAAAGTTTGTGACCGAAATCCTTAATACAATGCAGACCCCTGCCCTCTTCGCACTTAAGAGCGGACTTGTCGAGGGAGAGGCTTATGATGCTCTGATAGCTTCTCTCCGCAAGAACTTCGAAGATCATGGGAACTGCCTCCAGACAGGATTCCTCGGTACATCTATCCTAATGGATGTGCTCACCGAGAACGGCATGATCGATATAGCATATGAACTCCTTTTCCAGAGGAAGAACCCGAGCTGGCTCTATTCCGTAGACAACGGAGCTACGACAATTTGGGAGCGCTGGAATAGTTACATGATTGAAAAGGGAATGGGCCCGAAAGGCATGAACAGCTTCAATCACTATGCATACGGATGCGTCTGCGCATGGATTTGGAAGACCTGCGCCGGAATCGCTGCCGATCCTGCAGAACCCGGGTTCAAGCATATTATCATGAAACCTGTTCCGGACAAGAGACTCGGCAGTCTTGATGCCACATTCAAGTCCGCATCGGGAGAAATCAAGAGCTCCTGGAAATATGTCGGAGATAAATGGGTGTGGAATTTCACTGTTCCCGAAGGGGCCAGGGCAACTGTCACCCTTCCTGGCGAGACCGAGTCAAAGGATTATGGCGCAGGAAGCTATACTGTTGAAAAATAGGTTATTATGAAAAAATATTTAGCAAATTTCGCTGCCATTGCAGCAATTCTTTCTCTGGCTGGGTCATGCTCCAAAGGGGCTGACTCAGTCATAACTCTCGTTGATGAGGGTAGCGGCCATACGGTAGGAGTTGTTATTGAATATAATACTCCTATTTCATGTCTATCTGTAACAAAGAAGTCTTTTGAGATTCCCGGTTATGGGATTATCGCTGCTTTTACTACAGAGAAAGACCCTCAGGAGCAGTTGGATGAGAATAAATTGAGTGCCAAGGCGGAAGCTCAGAATAAGGCGAGCGAAAAGGTCCAGGTGGTTCCCCGTCAGGGTCAGAATCTATCAGGACAGGAAGAGGTTGTGCCTCCGCAAACGCTGTCTATGACAGGGTTTAGAGAGTCTTTGAGAGGGAAAGACGGAAAGTATGTGCTGCTATTGGTTAGGAAGAAGCTTCCTCGCATTGCCCCGGGAGCCCCGGCGGACAGCACTGCTTTGGCGAAGTCTTTGCGGGAGTCGTCCTCGGAAGTGGTAAAGGTGCGTCAGGTCCTGGATATCAAGACTGCTAAAGGAAAGTCGGTACCGGCTTGGAAAGAAGAGATAGCTTCTTCCGAGTCAATCAAGATCAAGATGCGTCGTATCCCTGGTATGCATGGCGCCAGGAGGGGAATGCCTCATCCGGGGAACGCCCCTGGCAATATGCCTTTGGCGCCGCAGGCTCCGGTCAAGAAATAGATCTTACCAGATCATATTCCATTGGGCATCCTGCGCGCGGGATGCCTGTTTTGATCCCGATTTTCCAAAATGCCATGAGAATGACAACATGAAATAGCGTCCTAGCGAGTTGTGGTATGTCGTTACTACGCTGTTTTCTGTAGCACGATTATAATAGAAACGACTCTGTCCGAGGAGATCGTTTACGAAGAACGTCAAAGACCAGTCTTTGATGTTCTTTTTTATTGTCACGTCAAGTTCGGTGTATGGGTCGCCGAACCCCTTCTCGTATCCCGAGAACCGGTAGTGTGAAGCGCTTGCGGAGAAATCCCATGCTGATTTTGTGGAGTAAGTCAGGCTTCCGGAGAGGGTCCATCTCCAATAATTCGTATTTGCCCTGCTATCGAGCGAGAACGTCGATTTGTCATTATTGACGCTTCCGCCAACCGATGCGTTAAGCCGCTCTCCCGAATACATAAAATATGCAGATTCATAAATTGTCCTTGTACGAGTCAGGCTCTCGCTGAATCCGCTCTCTCCGTTGTAGAATTTATCCCCGTTTGAGCCCCAGAAGGAGTCCATGAAATCCGAATATACAAATCTCGTAACATCTAACCGAGGAACCTTGCTGACATTCTGGTAGCTTGTTGATGAGGCAAAGGATGAATAGCCATAACTTCTTAAACTGAATTTTTTGTTCTTGGAGAGCGGAAGCCAGAAATAGCTGTCGAGGTTTACAGATAATAATGGTTTCTTGGCATTGACCGGAATGCTGTACATAATTCCGTCAGAGTCGAACCAGCTTGCGGAAACAATTGATCTTCGGATAATTGAGCTATATGTTGAGAGATTAATTCCTGCTTGGCGCTTGTTGTCGGAGAAGTCGTATGATATCTGATAATTATCTGAGATGGAAGGTTTTAAGTAGATATTTCCGGTTGAAAGTCTGATTGGGTTGGAAAGGTCCAGCATCGGGGAAAGCTGTGTGTCGGTAGGACGGCGGGTCGCCCCATTTGCAAAAAAAGAAAGATTGTGGGATCCTTTTGATTCTTTTATTCTGATGTATGGAGAAAGGCTCCAGTCCCAACGACCATCACCGGTTGTCGTTTCACGCGAGAAGCTCTTGGCGTAATTGTCTATCGCGATGCCAATTACATTTCCTCCGACTTGGACGTTGAGTCCTTCTTTCTTGAATTGAAGTCTTGCGATATAGTCCTGCTGGTAGGAGCGGTTCTCAGAAACAGAAGAATAATAATCGTTCAGGGTCTTGTCTGCGTTGAATGCATCCTCTTTGGCAGAGGACTTATTGCCCGAGAGGGAAGCAACTGTCTGCAGGGCCCAGAATTCACCAAATGGCTCCGTATAAGATAGAATTCCGGATAGATAATGTCCTTTTCTCGAAAGGTCGTAAGAGAGATCTTTTAAGTCGGAACCCTTCGAAGGATAAATAATCTCAGAGTTCTCGGTTTTGTCTCTTGAGGTGCCGTTGAAATTGAAATTTCCTGAAAAAGAAAGTGACCGCTTTTCCTTTCCTAATAGATTCTTCAATCCCAGAGTCAGCTTGTTATTAGAGCTTAAGGCGCCGGTTTTGGACCAAACTGTACCGTTTGAAGTGCTCTGCAAGATGTCTCCGGCCGAGACTTCCGAAGTCTTCTGAGAAAGCCTGTCAGTATCAGAATATCTGAGTGAGGACTCCAGGCTGACCGTATACTTCTTTTTCTCCTTTTTCTTTAGCTCAATGCCTCCATTGAAGGATTTTGTGTCGGTAAGAATCGAGGAATACGCATCGGTATTATGGTCGGCTGTATCTCCGGTCCCGTATTCTTTGGTGTTGGAGATAGTCTTGGAGTCTTTATTGGAATCCTTTACATTGATGTTGATATTGGTCTCAATTCCGGGGATCCTGTCCGTGTTTACGTTTACTCCTCCGCCATATGACGTTGTAAGGCCGAACATATCGTCGACACCCGGGATCTCCTCATCGAATATAAAAACGGCTCCGGAATCTCCGGAAGAGGCGTTAGCTCCGTTTGCTATCACTGTGACCTGATCTTTCTCATTAAAAAGAGAGACCATGGCACTCGATTCAAAAACGGCTTTATTCTTCTCTGCAAGGGGATTGTTCTTGTTCTGAAAATTGACGCCACCGCCGGCTTTCAAGGATCCGAACCAACCTTTCTTGTACTCTTCTTTGAGGTCTATGTCCATGACCTTCTCCTTCTTCCCGTCTGAGACACCGGTGAACCGGGCTGATTCGGATTCCTGATTGATGACCTTGACTTTATCTACAAATCGAGCAGGGAGATTGTTGAGGGCGGCCGTTTGGTCGAAAAAGAAGGTCTTTCCGCCGACTGTGATCCTGTCTATTTCTTCGCCGTTGTGCTTGACTTTGCCGTCAGAGGTTATCTCCATCCCGGGCATCTTCTCTATGAGGTCTTTAAGCATGGCATTATCGAGGACCCGGAAAGAGGAGGCGTTGTAGACGATGGTATCTCCCCGGACCTCGATTGGGTTGCCTATTGCGGAAATCCTTGCGGCGTCCAGCGCTTCGCTATCCTGCTGTAACTTGATGATTCCCAGGTCTTTCTTCTCTTTGAAATAATGAGATTTGCTATACTTTTTATATCCTAGGATCTCGACAGAGAGGGTGTATTCGCCTCTTGTTACTTTCTTGAGCTCGGCTTTACCCTCCTGGTCGGTAAGAGCGAATGCTGTAATAATCGTGTCGCCTTTCGGCTGAAGATACGCTGTCGCGAAAGCAACGGGCTCGTTTGTCAGTGAATCCCTCGCTTCTAGAGAAATCTTAAACGAGGATTCACGCCAAAGATCCTCTGAAATGTAGATTTGTGCTTTTGCTGCAACCACCCCTATCAGAATGGCCGTTAAGGATATAAGAAATCTTCTCATTATTTTATTGTTTCGAAAGGAGTGACCTCCTTCAAATATCATGCTACCTCAGCTTGAAAATAATGGGGAAGGTGATCCGTACTGCTATAGGCTTTCCATTATGTATTCCCGGATCCCATGACGGGGATGCGGATACTACTCTTATTGCCTCATTGTCAAGTATTTCTCCCGCGCTTTCGAGAATATGGATATTGTGGACGCGGCCATCTGTCCCGACGGCAAAACTGAGTGTGACTTGGCCTTGGATGCCTTTATCATGGGCTTCTTTCGGGTAGCGTAGATTCTCATTGACCCACCGAGAAAATGTACTGATGTCATTAGACCCCAGGAACTTGGGCTTAACCTCCACATTTTCGAAGAACTCTATTCTTTCAAATGGAATCGGCTCGTCCGGATTACTGACTTTGAAGCTAATAGGCTGAACCAAAAGGACCGGGACAGCTTTTCCGTTTTTCTTTGCCGGAGTCCAGTATCCGGATGTCTCCATTATGATATTCGAGACCATCTTTCTGACTTCAGGGCACATCCCTTCCGCCTCTATTGCGGAAAGGATTTCGCCATGTTCATTGAGGATAAAGGCGACCGCGAGTTGGCCGCTATGCTTGCATCCGGACGGTCGGCGGAGTCTTGTACTGAGCCATTCATTGAAGAGCTTTTTCCCGTTCAAGTTAAACTCGGGAAGAATATCAACTTCATCAAGAGGGACCACTCCTTCAGGGACCTTGAATGGCTTGAGCTCCTCACTGGTTTGCTCAGAATCGTTTCCAACCCAGATGGCTACCGGGGTCAAGACAGTCTGCCGTTTGGTGTCATCAGGATTTTCATTAAATTTGTAAACAGTTTTCGCGTTCAGCGCGAGGGCTCCGCAGAGCAGAGGCAGGACATACAACGCCTTTAGCGCTGCTCTAGCCTTTGATTTTTGTTTTGACATCATAGTAATACGATTTTTAAGGATACTGTGATTAAAGCTGTTAGTGATTGAGTAGCCGCTCCCACTGACAGCTTTTTTTATTAACGAGTATTGATATTCTTTTATGTCTGCTCCTTTTTTGAGGACAGCGTCATCTGCCTCATATTCATGGATTGCCCTAAGATCGGAGAGCAGCATCCACATGACAGGGTTGAACCATTGGAAAGCGGATAGAGTGTCTACGATTAGAATGTCTATAGAGTGTCTGAAAGCAATATGAGCTTTTTCATGCGCGATAATATGCTTGTTGCCACTTTCATAATCGTCCCTTGACATGACAATACTACCCATCCAACTGAATGGGGCAATATCTTCCTCTATAACAGTTATTTCCGTACCATCTTCAAGTCTTATCGGCCTTCCTTTGCTGAGGATTCGCCTGACTTTGACTATCGCGAACGCGATTCTTGTAATGATAATAAAAGCCCCTAGGATAAAGACTCCGAACAGGAAGAGTATCCAAGGGCTTTCTCCAGCCATCTCAGTAAGCGCGGTAGGGTCTATCGCTCCTTCTCCTGCCTCTAATGTAATGTCTGGGTATGCTACCGTGCGATATCTTGTCAAGTGGATTATAGGAAGGATAAAAGAAGAGACGGCCGTCGCTATCAAGACCACTCGGTTGACTGCATGCAAAGTTTCCCGGCTTAAAAGGAGTCGGTAGAATAGGTAAAAGACAGCCATCAGGACAGCAACCTTTCCTTCATAAATGAGAAACTCCGCAATCATTTTTCTTTTTCTATTTGTTCTATCAGTTCCTTAAGTTCATCAATTCTGAGTTTTTCTTCTTCAACGAATTGAGATATAAGGGAAGCGTAAGAATTGTTATAGTATTTTTTTACCACATCTCCGACAGTAACGCCACGATAAGCCTTCTCTGAAATCGCAACTTTATAGATAAAGGTGTTGGCAATCGGCTTCCTTCTCAGGAACCCCTTGTCCTCAAGGAATTTTACCTGGGTGGCCACAGTGTTGTAATTGGGCTTAGGATCTGGAATATTGTCAAGCAACTCCCTGATGCAAAGATCTCCCTTCTTCCAGAAAATATCCATCAGAGCTTCTTCTTTTGCTGTTAGTCTCTGTTTCATAACGCTTTACAAATGATTCTTCAGCAAAGATAAGTAAAAAAAACTTATCTCCTAATTTTTTTAGGAGATTTTAGTATTTTTTTAGGAGCTTGCCTGGAGAGGAATTCCCTGGCCTATATGTTAAAAGCCCTCCACAAAAAACAAGCTAAGAAAGTTTTTTTGTCAGCGCGATGAAGTCCTCGACGCTGAGGCGTTCGGGGCGGAGGTCGAATACGGGGTCGGAGACGAATGTCTCATGGCAGGCATGGGAAGATACGGCGTTGTCCCAGCCTTCGCGCTCTGCTTTGGCGCGAATTAGCGGCTTCAGAGAATTGCGGAGAGTCTTTCGGCGCTGATTGAAAGCCGTTTTTACAACGGTCTTGAAAAGAGTCTCGTCGCATCCGAGGTCGGTGCGGGAATTGCGGCGGAGGCGGATTACGGCAGACTGCACTTTCGGAGGAGGAGCGAAGGCGCCTGAGCCGACGGTAAACAGGTATTCGATGTCATACCAAGCCTGCAGCAGCACCGAAAGAATGCCGTAAGTCTTGGTGCCCGGTTTTTCGGCTATACGTTCGGCGACCTCTTTTTGGATCATGCAGACAACTTCCGGTATCCTCTCTTTATGGTCCAGAATCTTGAAGAAAATCTGGGAGGAGATATTGTACGGGAAGTTGCCGATTACGGCGAAGGTCTCCGGAAATATCTTTTCGAGCCGAAGTTTAAGGAAATCGGCCTGCATCAGTCGTCCCTGCATGCCTCTGAAATGGGTGAGGAGATAGTCAACGGATTCTCCGTCTATCTCGACAAGATGGAGGTCAATATCCTCTCTTTCTAAAAGATATTGGGTCAAGACCCCCATCCCCGGTCCTATCTCGAGAACGGGAAGGGGTGATGAATCTTTGGAAGATACTCCTTCGCTATAGAGGGAGTCAACTATCGCCTTCGCGATATTCTGATCAGTAAGGAAATGCTGTCCCAGGGACTTTTTGGCTCTGACTTCCATGAAGAATTGTTCTTGAAACGCAAAGATAAGCAAATCTTCTGCGAAACCTTGTCAGGGGCCGTGAAAAAATGTTTATATTTGTATGATTATAATGAGATAACATGAATTGTCTAATAGCCCTCTCTCTATCATCACTTTCGGACAACATCCTGCTGCTCCTATCGCTTCTGGTATTCATTGCGCTTCTGCTCTCGAAGGTTGGCTTTCGTTTTGGAATGCCCCTTATGGTGCTTTTCTTGGCGCTTGGCATGTTTGCAGGAGAGGATGGGCTCGGACTGACATTCGACAATTATAATGTCGCTTATTCTATCGGACAGATTGCGATGAGTATAATCCTTCTGACAGGCGGGCTGGAGACCAACTTTAAAGTTATAAAGCCTATTCTGGTGCAGGGATCGCTTCTTGCTACGCTCGGGGTCCTTCTGACGGCACTGTTCACAGGAATGTTCATCTACTATGTCTTCGGCTGGAATTTTACATTTAGGCCGGTCATTTCATGTCTTCTGTTCGGAGCGGTTATGGCTTCGACCGATTCAGCGGCGGTCTTCTCGATTTTGAGAGGCAAGGGGACGGGATTGAAAGGAAGGCTCAGTCCTCTTCTGGAGCTCGAGTCCGGAGGCAACGACCCGATGGCGTATATTTTGACTATCCTTTTTGTCCAGATACTCGTCAGCAGTGTTGGCGGAGGTGGTGAGACCAGGGCTTCAGTATTGATAGGGCAGGCTTCATTATCCCTTTTGCTCCAGCTCGGATTCGGCATTCTGGTCGGTTTCGGCATGGGATATCTATCCAAGTACCTTCTCAGGAAGGTCCAGCTCAACGGAAGTCCCTTATATGCCATCATGATTCTTTCCATAGGACTTTTTACAAATGCTCTTTCATCGATGATCGGAGGCAACGGCCTACTTGCCCTCTATATTGCGGCGGTTATCATGGGCAATGACAAAAAGCTCCCTTATAGAAAGGATGTTCTCAAATTCCTTGACGGAATTACATGGCTCGTCCAGCTTCTGATGTTCCTCATGCTCGGACTTCTCGTAAATCCAAGCGAGCTTCCTCCTGTTCTTCTTCCGGCGATGCTGGTCGGTGCGTTCATGATGCTCGTCGCGAGGCCGGCAAGCGTTTTTCTCTGTCTTGCCCCGTTCCGGAATGTCAGTTTCCGGGAGAAGGCTATGATTTCCTGGGTAGGCCTTAAGGGAGCCGGCCCAATTCTCTTTGCAATGGCTCCTGTCGTTGCCGGAGTCAGCAAATCCACTCAGATATTCAACTGTGTCTTTGTCATCACCCTCATGTCCCTTCTGCTTCAGGGAATGACCATTCCTTCAGCATCGAAGATATTGAGAGTATATAAGCCGGACGAGAAGGAGCCTGATACCCTTGGACTCGAAGTCCCTGACGAAATGGGTCATTTGACAGGACATACCCTTACCAAAAACGACCTTGAACATGGAGCGACCCTCAAGGATATGAATATGCCGCAGGGAACTCGGGTAATCATGATCAAGAGAGAGGAGGATTATATCGTTCCCACTGGAAAATTGACACTGAAGGAAGGGGATAAAATGGTCATTTTGGTCAGCGAAGAGGATAAAGAAGAAAATCAAGAGCCGATTTCCGAATGAATTTGCTAATTTTGCACGCTTAAAATTGCAACGATAATATTATGTACAGAACTCACACTTGCGGAGAACTCCGCATAGAAAACAAAGGACAGCAGGTGACTCTTGCAGGATGGGTCCAGAAAGCTCGTAAGCTTGGAGGTATGACCTTCATCGATCTTAGGGACCGATACGGAATCACCCAGCTTGTAGTAGAGGCAGATGCTCCTGCCGCTCTCGTCGAAACTGCTACCTCTCTTGGCCGCGAATTTGTAATTCAGGTCAAAGGGGAAGTCCTTGAACGTCAGAGCAAGAACCCGAAAATGCCAACCGGCGACATAGAGATAAAAGTCGCTGAGATCAATATCCTGAATAAGTCAGTTACTCCTCCGTTCACGATAGAGGAAGATACTGACGGCGGTGAGGATATAAGGGCGAAATATCGCTATCTCGACCTTCGCCGTCCTCCTCTCAAGAGGGCATTGGAGTTGAGGCACAGAGTGGCCCATGAAGTCAGGAACTATCTGGATAGCAAGGGCTTTATGGAGATTGAGACTCCATATCTTATCAAGTCTACCCCGGAAGGTGCGCGCGATTTCGTCGTTCCGTCAAGGATGAATCCCGGCCAGTTCTATGCGCTTCCGCAGTCTCCTCAGACCTTCAAGCAGCTTCTCATGGTCGCTGGATATGACCGTTACTTCCAGATTGTCAGGTGCTTCCGTGATGAGGATCTTAGGGCTGACCGCCAGCCTGAGTTCACCCAGATCGATTGCGAGATGAGCTTTGTCGAGCAGGAGGATGTCCTCAACACATTCGAAGGAATGATGCGGACCCTTTTCAAAAAGGTCCTCAATGTGGAGATTCCTTCCCCTCTTCCGAGGATGAGCTGGTACGATGCGATGGACAATTACGGCTCCGACAAACCGGATGTCCGCTTCGGCATGACTATTCATGAAATCACTTCTGTGGCAAAGGGAAAAGGCTTTGGTGTCCTTGATGGCGCAGCCTATATCGGCGCGATTTCAGTTCCCGGTGGAGCCGATTATACCCGCAAGGAGATAGATGCAATCACAGAATGGGTAAAGCGTCCTCAAGTAGGTGCCAAAGGCTTGATTTACATCAAGGTCAATGCAGACGGGACCTTCAAGTCCTCGATTGACAAGTTCTACTCTCAGGAGGATCTTTCCAAGATCGCAGAAGCTGTCGAGGCAAAACCCGGTGAGATAATCTTTGTAATGAGCGGCGAGGCCAAGAGGAAGGTCCAGACCATGCTCGGAGTTCTCCGTCTCGAACTCGGCGGCCGTCTCGGCTATCGCGACCCGAAGGTCTTTGCTCCGCTCTGGATTGTCGATTTCCCTCTTCTTGAGTGGGATGATGAGACTCAGCGTTTCTATGCAATGCACCATCCTTTCACCGCCCCGAAGCCAGAGCATGAAAAGTGGTTCTATAGTGATAAAAAAGAGGATCTCGAGAGAGTCTGCGCAAATGCTTATGACTTTGTCCTCAACGGCAACGAGCTCGGCGGCGGGTCGATTCGTATCCACAATGCCGATGTCCAGAAGAGGATGTTCGAGGTGCTCGGAATCGGTGCTGAAGAAGCCGAATATAAGTTCGGATTCATTATCAACGCCTTCAAGTTCGGAGCTCCGCCCCATGGTGGTCTCGCCTTCGGTTTTGACCGCGTTTGCGCCCTCTTCGGCGGAAGCGACTCTATCAGGGATTACATTGCCTTCCCGAAGAACAACCAGGGACGCGATGTAATGATCGATTCCCCTTCGGAAATCGATCAAATTCAGCTGGACGAGCTTCAGATAGCCCTATCCCCGAAGGGACAGGACTAGATCTTCTCGACCTCTTTGTAAGCTTCGGCGATCTCGTCAAGAACGGGGTCGCCGTTTTCTATGCCGCTATATTTGACAAGGGTTGCCTTTATTCCGTTAGATTTGATGGAAGCTAGCATTTCGACGCTCTGCGGGTCCTCGGGGTTGCCGAAATGGAGGGCGGCGCCAATGGCAAGGAGAATCTTGTCATAGGGGAGTCCGAATCCCTTCGCTGTCATCATAGGTAGAATGAGGCGGTCATTCGGGGCGAGTTTCCTAAGAGGCTCGCGGCCGACGCGGTTGACGTCATCACGGAGGTATGGATTCTGGAAACGCTTGAGAATCTTTTCGATATAGGCGAAGTGGGCGTCATGGTCGAAACCGAATTTCTTTACGAGACCCTCGCCGCTCTGCTGCATTACCGCGCGGACTATCTTGTAGATTTCAGGGCGTGCGATGCTCTCGCCGATGGTCCCGATTCCTTTCATCGCTCCGATATAGGCAGCGGTAGCATGACCGGTGTTGAGGGTGAAGAGTTTCCTCTCAAGATATGCTTCGAGGTTGTCTACAGGTGTCATTCCGTTGATCTCCGGGATCTCGCCTACGAAGGATGCTTTCTCGGTATCCCACTCGAAATACTCTTCTACGGCGACATCGAGAGGAACCTCGCAACGGACAGGAGGGACGATGCGATCGACGGCGGCGTCAGGCCAGCCTACATGCTTTCTGGCCCACGCCCTTGTGTCTTCATCTATCTGGGAGAAGACCAGTTCGCGTAGCTGCGTTGTAGCCTGAAGGCCGTTTTCGCAGGCTATTACATTGAGCGGAGTCTCTACTCCGGCAGCCTTCCTGGCACCGATTCCTTTGGCTATTGTCGGAGCGACGAAGCGAAGAATCCTCAGGCCTACGGCGGTAGTGATGATGTCTGCGTCCATTATCTCTTTGACTGCATCAAGACTTCCGGAATTGACTGCTGAAACGTCTTTTATGAGTATATCTCGGGAGTCGGTATCGGTTACATGGACTACATACTCCTTCCTGGTATTGATATTATTTAGAAGATCT
>JAEEGL011935337.1_pt1 | contig 14388 bp, 11 predicted proteins | sample 9134231 | NCBI WGS metagenome assembly JAEEGL01 (sample SAMN16246548, study PRJNA631951) | gut metagenome | biome: gut microbiome; feature: rumen; material: fiber-attached | host: Bos | place: Iran: Karaj | collected 2018-10
ACAAATCCTGCTCCTATTTCTGATAATGCTTTATTGGAATGTACTATTATTTCTCCATTACTTCTATATTCTCTTATAGTAAAACTTCCATCTTCGTTTCTTTCTGCTACAAAAGTTCCTCCATTAGATGTTGTTAATACTAGATGTTCTCCTGCTTCTAACTTATCTAATGCTTCTTGAGTTTCTGTTAGCTGAACTTCTCCTGTTACTACTTCAGCTGGTTGCTCCACATCTGCTGCTGGTTCTTCACTAGGCTCTTCTTGTTCTTGAGTATCAGGAATATTATATCCAACTGCTGCCATTGCTTCTTTTATTGTTGCATCTACATTTTCATCTCCTGATTTTACTCCATCAACTATTGTTGTTATTTCTTGATCTGTTGTTTCTTTTATTTGATTTACTATTGACTGAGCTTCTTCTCGTGTCATTCCTGGATTATTAATTTGTAATAATCCTATTAATTCTTCTTCTGCTGCTTCTTGTTCCAATTGTTGTTTTATTGCTAAATCTCTTTCATGTTGTAACTTTGCATTATTATATCCATTTTTTAATAAATATATTGTATACCAGTTATTGGCAGTAAATTTTGCTATATTTGCTCCTGGTGTTAATACTACTCTTCCTAAGTCTCCTAATAACTCTTTTCTTAGTTCTTTTTTCTTTCTTTCTGACTTTGCATTTCTTAGCTCTGCCATTGTGTTAGAAAGCTTTTGTATTGAATATCCCATTGTTGTTGGTAATGCTTTTGTTAGTACTGATGATTGATGTTTCTTATCTAATAATTCACTATTATAAGCTTCTTTTAATTCTTCCCCGTGTTTTTTTAATTCTTCTTTTAATGCTTCACTATATAATCTTGTTTTATTTACTTCTAGAAAATCATATATGTTATAAAACTCTTTTCTTAATTCTTCATAATCATTTGCATTTCTAAAATATAATGAATATATTCCATTTTCTTTTTTTCTTAATATTTCATTTATTCTTTGTATTTTTATTTCTTTTGATTCTTCTTGTTCAAGTATTTCTTTTATTTTGTCTAATTCACTTAATAATTTATATTGTTTTTCTATTGCTTTCTTATTTGCTTCTAATAATCTTATTAATCTTCCTCTTTTACTTATTATTTCTTCTTTATCTTCACTTTCTATTGCATTATATAAATTTTTATATGCTCTATCTAGCTTTTTAAAATCTAATGGTTCTATCTTATTACCTAGCTTATTTAATTCTTTTTTTATTTCAGAATCTAATTTTGTATGTAATTTATTTTGTCTTTCTAATAAATATCTTAATTCATTTTTCTTTAATTCTTCTTGTTTTCTTCTTTCAACTTCACTTACATATTCTGGCTTATTAGTTATAAGTTTTTTATTTATTTCATTTATTGAATTAATATTTCCTTTAATGCTTTCTAAAATATCATCACTTGATGTTTCGATATATCTTGAAATATTACTTTGAAGTGCTTTTATTTCATTCATTATTTCTTTTATATCTTCAGTTCTTCCTTGTGATACTCTAACTAAGCTCAATAATTTATCTATATCTTCAACTATATATTTAACCATTCTAAGCTTACTTTCTTTTAATTCTTCTACTGATTTAAATAAACTTAGAATTACCTCTAATGATTTTTTTTCATAATTTGTCATGTTGGCAAAAGCTTGTTTTAAAATCTCATCAAAATCATTACTAGTTAAAGTTTGTGGATCTAATTCTGGATTCATAAAAACACCACCTATTCTATTTATTATTTTATCATGAAAATCAATAAAAAAACATGCTTTATTAAGCATATTTTTGTTATATTCTATTCAATTCTTTTACTCTTTTATATCCAATGAATGGTAATGCTATAAAGAAAGCAATAATTATATATGCAATAAAACGATAATTATTGTTTGAAGAAGTTGTTGTTTCTTGGCTTATTGCATCTATTACACTTACTCTTAATGATAATTGTTTATCTTTATATGTTGTTTTAAGATGGCCATTTCCTTTAGATAATCCTTTTATTTGATCATTATCAACATTAATAATATTTTCATTATCATTTATCCACACTAATGAGGAATATTCTTCATCTGTTAAATTATCAAATATGTCAAATAAACTTTTTATTTGTTCAATATTTGATACTTCAATATTTAATTCTTTTTCTATTATTTGATATGCAAACCAATAATATCCAATAGAAGTTGTATCAGCTAAATAATCAACTAGTACTATTTTATTATTATCATAATCAACTACTTGATAATTATTAAATTTAATTGGCACATTTGAATTAATATCTTTTTTATTAATTATATTAAATGTTTTATCCACAAATAAAATTGAATTAACAATATTATTATCAACAATTGTTGTTGATAAAGTAAAATATCCATCCTTGGATTTTTTAATACCCATTAGTTGTTCATTATTATTTAGATATATTAAATCTATTTGATTTAAATCTTTATCAAAAATTCCATAAAATGATTGTCCATTAGATATATTATTTCCTACTGCTATAAGTGTATCATTTTCTCTTTCTGCAATTCCTGTAATTGTTAAGTCATTATTGCTATATGTTTTTATTAATGATCCATCATATCCAATTATTGCTAATCCTTTTGCTCCCACTACTAAATAATCCTCTAAAAATACTATTTCACCATAATAATCTATTGTTTGATAATTAAAATATGATGCATCTGGATAAGTTGGAAATTGTTTTGGAATGGAATAATAATATGTGCTAAAAACTTTTTCTCCTTCTTGTGAATACTTAGTTATATACATTACATTATTAGAGTCATAATAACGATATTCATCTTTACTATTATAAGTTATATCTTCTACTTTTGTTTCTATAATATAAACTTCATTATTATGTACTTTTAAATTATCTACTTTCTCAACAAATCCATTATCTGTCGTTATTTCTATTTTAAATATTAATGAACAATCACTACTAAATTTATATAGATGGTAGTCACGCTTAACAATTGCTCCTATAGTATTAAAAGAATCCATATATTCATTATCCGCAGTTGCTGTAATAACAAATAGATTATTTTCATCATCAACATCCATTGCTAAACTTACTCCTTCTTCAATTGGATAACTACATACAAATTCTTTAGAATTGTTAATTTTAGTTAGAGTATTTCCACCAATTATTATATTTTTATCATGGTCTTCAATTATATTTATTACTTCAGTTTTACTTGAATCAACTTCTTTTATATCAGTTGTTTCTTCGCTTATTTCAGCTTTTACTACTAAGGGAATAAATAAAAATATAGTTAAAAATATAAATGATATTTTTTTCATAATAGCTCCTCCTATTGTGTTTGAATTGCTGAAATTTTTAATGATATTTCTATACTAGGTAATGTTGGATTATTGTTTGTAAACTCATATGATTTTTTTCCCCAATATGTGTCACTTTCGTCATCACCTGATTCATATGGCCATGTAACATCTATGTTAAATCTAGTTGTTCCAGTATTTGGCGATATTGTGTCATTTGTTAATTCTAATTCTATTTTAAAAGGGAAATCTGTTGCCAATATGTTGGATAATTGATCTGTTGTTAATGTTGTTCCATCAACAGTATATACAGTTCCTAATACTTTAGCACTTATTATTTCATATGAGATAGTCGCTTGCTTTTCTCCAAAGTTGTATGCTGTTATTCCATCTTCATAATCTGTCATTCCAGGATATAAATCTGGAATTACAAAGTTAACATATTCCGTAATATTATTATCATCTGCTGTAAATTTAACATCCCAAGTTTCAATATGAGCTGTTAAACCTACATTTATTTTTGTTGCATAAACAAACCATGCAAAAGTCGTAGAAGTAAAAGAAATCAATAACAAAATAAGAGTACTTATTCTTACTCTTTTCACTATTATCTTTAATAATTCAAAGATTGTTACTTTCCTTCTAGAGCTTTTCATAGTTACTCCTTATTTTGTTTTGTTTCCTCAATTTCTTTGTTTTTTTCTTCTTCTAGCTTTTCTTTATCCTTCATTACTTGTTTTAAATCAAAGAAGAATAATAAAGAAAATGGTACAAATATGATTATATAGAAAAGAACACTATTGTTCATAAGCTTACTAAATAAGCTTAAAATAACAAGTTTCTTCATTACTTTTCCATATACTTGACTATATTCTATAGGTGGGTCATCAGCACTATTGTTAATTCCTCTTGTAACTAATGTTCCATTACTGTTTATTCTTTGTAATTCATGGGTTACGACCCTATCTTTAAAGTCTCCTTCTTTACCTAGATAAACAATATCATCACCTTTTTTTAGGTCTTCTTCTTTTATTTTTCTTGTTAAAATAATATCTCCTATTTCGTATCTAGGCATCATTGATTCTGATACTACTGTATACATTCCAAATCCCATAAAAGATACTTTATTATTTGTTAATTTTTGCAATAATATTGCTCCTAAAATAAATACAAAAAATATAATTACTACTATTTTTACTACTTTTATTACTGTTTTAATTTTTTTGTTTGACATATTCTTTCTACTCCAAGTTCATCGAATCAAATTTTTCAATATAATTATCTATTGCTTTTCTAAATATATTATGTATTTCTTTATCATTTACTACATTTTTATATTTAACAACAGTATAATATTTATCAATTAAATCTAAGATTTCTTTTTTATCAATGGCATCAAGTTCTAATAACCTTTGAAGCATTGTGTTAATTATTTTCTTAGATACCTCTTTTTTCTTCTTCTTTTTCTTTTCTTTACCTGCTATATAAGTATTTAAAACTATATATTCTAATAAAAAATCTTCATCAGCATAGTCTTTTATCTTATCTGTTATTTTATCATTTTTTTCTATTTTCTCATTATTAGTATCAGTATTCATATGTTCTTGCATATAATTCCATAATTTTAATGCATACTGAAAGTTTGTATTTTTTAATATTACATTTGTTTTCTTTATTGGTGATGTTACTAATGTTATATGCAATTTTTGAATTGTTTTAAATAACTCAGAACATGTTAAATCTGTTACTTTTTCTTCTAATTTTCTTATTCTCTCTAATACATTACTAATATTATTTTCATCTTTATTATCTGTATCTAAGCTACTATTTAAAGTTACAGATATTTCATATTTTGTATTTCCAACTTTAGTAGTACCATTGTAAGAGAATTTTTTATTATCTATAGCATCAGTTACACTTTCTAAAGCCTTTTTCTTAAAGTTTATATATGATTTCATATTTTGAATTAAGCTATAGATGAATCTATTTTCATATGTATCATAACTTTCTTCTTTATTAATATTTAATATTTTAGAAGGTTTTATATCTCCAGTATCTTTGTTATATTCTTGTATTAAGTTAGTATTTCTAGATAAGTGTTTAATACTATCAACGGTTATTCTTCTTGCAAGTTCTACTTTTACAATATCTTCTTCATTAATAATAAATCTATTAGGGTTTCTTAGAATGTTATCAATGTACCTTATGGTATCTTCCATTATTACCAACCATTCTAGTGAAAATTCTGTTTTATCATAGTCAGTTTTTATACTTAAAGAAGATATTAAATTATTATTAAATTCTTTAATTTGGTCTTCTTCATATTCATTATAAAGATTACCTAATTGAAGTTCTCCGACTTCAATGTCTTTCTCTTCTAATACTTCTTCCTCCACTTTATCACCCTAATTCTTTTTATTATGTTAATTTCTTAAGTCTTAATACATATTCCTTACATTCTTTCATTTTGTCTTTTCCGAATGTATTATCAAGGAATTCAACATATCCGTCTATTTCATCTCTTATGTATGAAATATTTAATTGTTCAAATTTTCTTAAAATCTTTTTAGCTATGAAGTAATCTACACCTTCAATTTCATCCCCACCGCATGCTACATAAACTGGTACAAATTTTTTCATGTGTGCAACAATACGGTTACCAAAAGCTATACGGAAATGTTGAATAACATAGTCATCCATTTGCTCTATTTTTTGAAGAGTTTCTTCAGAAACTGGATTATTTTCAATAGCTTCTTTAAACAAGTTATTCATATAACTAAAGTTTATATCTTGTGCAGGAACATCTTCTGGTTGGAAAACTTCTCCTTTTTCATTGATATCTATTGGCATAGCACGGTCATATACTTTATCTGTTACCATAAATGTTGAGTCATCGTTATTGATTGTTCCGATATACCATACATTTTCTGGTATTTTTAATTTTCCACCCTTAACATGTTTTGGGTCATTTTTCCATGCACTTGCAACAAGTTCTACTATCCACTCATCGTGGTTTGGCATTTCTAGAATAGATAGCATTTCGGCAAAGTAATACTCAACACGGGAGATGTTCATCTCATCTAGAATTACTGTATAAACATCATCCGTATAACCTGCTACATATAATTCTTTTAATACTTCTGTTTCATTAAACTTTTTAGTAAATTCGTTAAAGTATCCAAATAACTCTGTTCTATCACGCCATGATGGTTGTACAGAAGCAATACATGAATCATGCTTCAAAAATTTTCCCCAAGCATAAGCAAGTGATGTTTTACCTGTTCCTGAAATACCTTGTAAAATAACAAGTTTTGTTGATGCAAGAGCAGATATAAACAATCTAATCATTTGAGGTTTATAATATAGTTTTAATTGAGATGCTGCAAAGTTTCTAAAATTATCACATAATTCTGGCAATGTAAATGAATTACCATAGTTTTGAATTTTATAATTAAGAAATTCTTGGTCAATAGCATCAAGTTTAGAAAATCTTGGAGCCTCAGTTGGTCCTGTATCTTCTTGTTGTTCTTCAGGAGTTTCAGTATCAGGTTCATTTGGTTTAATTCCAAGATGAGATACTTTCATTGCTAATATTTCTTCACGTTCTTTTACAAGAGTAGCAACTTTATTATTTAATTCACCTACTTCTTCAAGTAAAGATTCTTGTTCAACCAATGTTTTTCTAAATCTTATATATTTTCTTATTAAGAAATATACCAAAAGTCCTATAGCTGCAAAAAGAACTAGTAATAAAACAATTGCTATTACTACAAATACCCATTCAGGACCTGAAAAATCATCTTTATAAAAATTAATTATTTCAATATATCCTTTAATATTAAATATTTTAGCAAATCCATTTACAAATCCCATTATAATGTCTATAAATCCATTAAATGTTTGGGATAAGAATTCATATAAGAATCTAAAAAATGTATCCATAAAATCACCTGTCTATCATTTATCATTTATAACTAATATTTTATCATTTTCCTTAGCTTGTTTACAATATTTTGATCTTTTACCAACAATAATATATTCAAAAATACTAAATAAAACAAAATCATCATCAATATTTTCTCTTCCAATATCTATAGCAAATTTATATCCATCTCTAATCATATCTTTGATGTTATTACCATATTTAGCATAATCTTCTATAGATATTTTAAAAACTGCTTGAGCTTTAAAACATTCACTTTGTACAATTGTTAATACTTTTTGAAGCTTTTCTTTATTTTCAAATAAAGATGCTGTAAATTCTAATAGATATCTATTATTTATCATATTTGATTTAATATCTTTAATAATTAAATCTGTTACTAAATAATATTCAATTAATAATTTATCTTCTCCAATATCTTCAGAATTAAACACTCTGTCAATAGCATATTCACTATATATTTTAGGAAATTTCAAATTATAATTTAATTCTATGTCAATAACATTTTCTTTTGATGTGGTATATCTATCTAAAGAAAAGTCATCATTTGATAAATAATCTAAAAACTTTTTTCTTTTTTTGTTAGTAGTTGTTAATAATTTTGTAATATTTTCTTGAAATAATGAATCAAAAGTACCAAATAAATCTTTTCTATGATCACAAAGTAGTTTTATTAGACCTTTATCATCCATGTTATTAACATTATCAAAACATAAAATATAATTAAATAAGACATACATTTCTGCTAATTTATCTTTTGTTTCGTTATCAGTACCATCCATAAGTTTTGTTAATGTTTTATTCAATTGTTTAAAAATTGATTCTTCTAGGTTTTCATCTTCTTCATCAAAATAGTTATAGTATCTAGTTTTAATATATGTATCTAATAATGGTTCAAATAATTCTTCATCATATATATTTGCTAAATTTTCTTTTGCAAAGTTTTTTATATTAACTCGTTCAAAGTTTATGTATTCTTCTAACATATTCATAAAACCACTTCCTATTCACTTGAGAAAGTTATAACTGATGTTTGGGTAACATAAGGATAAGTGTAATCATTACCAGTATTTAACTTATAAAATCTAACTGATGTACTTGACAACGCATCTGTTCTAAAAGTAACGCTATTTAAATAATCATAGCCATCTGATAGAGTTGTTGATGTAGTTCTTACTGCTTGTAAGTATGCTTCATTTGTCATATCTAATCTAAATAAACTAGGATCAAAAGATAATGTAATTAAAGCTGCTGTACATTTTGGTTTGTTTGTTGCTGACAAAGCAAGATATTCAGACATTTCTAGTCTATCTCCAATTGAATATGAATCAAAAGCTTCTATTACTTTATAATAATCTAGTGTGTTCGTAATATGAAAATCTAAATATGGGTTCCCTGGACTATCTAATATTTCATAGGCAAGGCCTATTTCTCCAACATTGATTGTAAATCTTCCTCTTAATGTTTTTGTATATGGTGAAGTTGCATTTGTTTCAACTTGCAACCAAATAGAATCACCATCATATAAGTTAGTATTCGGAGTCATTGTAATTGAAAAACGATCTGTATTTACTCCATTCATAATAAGACCAGAGTTTTTTGTTGCAGTACATGTAACATTTGTTGAACATGTAAAAGAAATATTGTATTCAATATTTAAAGGTGATGAAACAATATTATTTTTTTTACTATCCATGTTAAATGTAACTACAACTGGTTCTACTCCGGACCAATTATCTAGCTGATAAATTGAAGTATCTTCACTCAATTTGTCACTATTAAAATAGAAACCTTTTGTACTTAACCAATAATTTCTTATACCACGATAAATGTACCTTCCATAGGTAGCTGTGACCAATAAAGAAATTAAAATTATAGAAAATATTATTATCTTTTTTTTGGTGATTTTTATTTTCTTCATACAAATCTTTCCTATCATATTAAAGATACCATATTTTGGGTTCAAATACAATTAAATGCAATAAAAAAACGTATCTTTTTAGATACGCTAATTTTCTAATTATTATGGAGTTTCAACTGTAGTAATTTGAATATCGTAAGTAATTTCTCCACCAGATGCATTATTTTCACAGTCAACATCTTGTCCTTCAATCCACATGTATACTCTAACTTTAGTAACACCTGGAGCTAATGTAAAGATTTCCTGAGTTGCTGTACTACCAGTAGCAGAGAATGCTTCAACTGTTGAATAGTCAACTGCTACTGTTCCAAATAATGAACCATATGCAGTAGTATATGAAGTAGCACCTGGATTTGTTCCATAAGCAGTTTCATCAGCACTTACATTCATTACAACGTTGTTGCTATCAGCGATAGGAGCTTTTACTCCTGAATATGCTAATAGGCTTCCACCAGTCATTGTAGTTGTTGTATTGTAAACGTCACGAGCTTGAGCTACACCTGCAGCAGTATGAACGTCATAGTTTGGTTCCCAAATATAAACATTTTCTGTATCAGTTGTTTTTAATCCTTGAATTGTTGCTAAAGCTGTTTCTTCAGTAGCATTACCTTCAACTATAAATGCAATTCTTGATGCATTTTTGATACCAGTGTCTGTTGGATCAGTTGTTCTAACTCCAGATTTTGAAGTTAAAGCAATTCTTGTTTCTTTATTTACTTTTAAAAACATGTCGAATGCTATATATTTTCCTGTACTAGTTGCACCATTTGATTTAGTATCTGTCTCTTTTGTAGCAGTAATGATATATTGTCCAGCAGCGTTATCTTGAATAACACCATAGAACATATCCATGTGCCCATCAGAATCTAGATTACCAATTGTCGAAACTGGTTCCATAGTATTTGGAATTTGGTTTAAGTTACCTGAATAAGCAGCATTAACGTTTGTTGTCAAATCTTCTGTTTGAAGAATTGATTTCCAGTTTGTAGCATCAGATGATATCTGAATACCATTTTTTGCGTCAACGTTAACTGTCAATGTACTAACAGTAACTGTTTGGTTTGCTGTAAACCATGCATATGTTGTTGTTGTAAACATTACCGTTGTAAAAAATAACGCTATTAATAATAACAATAATCTCTTTTTGTGATATTTTTTATTTTCTCTTTCTTTTTCCATTTTTATCCCTCCAATATCTTCTATTGATAAATGAAGTATAACACCCTACTGTTAAGTGTGCAATATCTTTTTGTCAATTTGTTTCCTATTTGTCACTTTAGTTGTCACTGTCAAGTTTTTGCCTTGCATGAACATTAATCTCAATATTCTCAACAGTATCCTGATATTTAGCCATTTTATGTTCTATTGGAAAGATTACAGTTAATCTATAAGTATCTGTTGTATTACTAACAAAGCCAAATTCTCTTGTTTGTGTCAATATATTTCTAAAATAAGTTCCATCATTATCTTGAACTACTGTATTGCTAGTTGATATGTCAACAGGTGTACTATTAATTAAGTCCACTTCATATTCCAAAGGTAAATTTGTAGTAGTTATTATTTCAAGGTAATATGACAAGTTTACTTCTGTTCTATCTTCATCTTTATAGTTTGAAACACTAAAAGTGTAGGAATATGTGTCACCAGGAATCATTTCATTTAGTGTTAATTGCTGATGTGTATATTGATCATTTGCTACAAAGAATGCAATGTCAACACTTGCAACTCCACTAGCTTGTGTTTTAAATCTAGATAATGTATAAGGAACAAGCACTAACAATGCTATTAGGAGGATAAATAATATACATATTTCAATCTTTAGTTTTGTATTACTTAAGATTTTCTTCATAATCTCCTCCCTCTTTATCTTATTATCTTCATCTATTTTATTTATTTCAGTTTTTTCTTGTTTTTTGAATAACGAAATCGTATATCCTAAAAGAATAAATGAGATGATGGCTCCAAATGCTACTTTAGGATCAGTAAGTACTTTAATCCATATAGCTAATCCACCATATGTGTTAATTACTTTACCAATTATTTTTTCTTCATTAATTGGTTTGTCAATTGTATTATTAGCATCTCCTTTAGTGATATATGTCGTTCCGTTTTTTTCCACAATTCTGTGAGTAATTATTGCTCCATCATTTTTATATGAGACAATATCACCTACTTCATAATTAGTATCTAGTTTTACTAATATTACATCCATTTTTTCTATTGTTGGAGACATACTTCCACTTATAACTTCAAAAAATGTATATCCAAATAAGTTTGGATAATCTTTTTTCAAAATTTTTACAGAAAAAAAGTTATACAAAGCAAGTAGCATTAGTAAAACTGTTATTATACTAAGTACTGTTGTTATAACTTTAGTCGTGACTTTAAAAATTTTATTGTTCATAAAGCACCTACTCACCAACATACGCAGTTAAAGTCTCACCATCAAAATGTTGAGTTATATCGACTGTAACTGGTATTTCAATTGTATTGTCATGTACTTTACCTAATTCACTATCTTTATCATTGTTTGCTTCATCATTTATCCAACTCAAATAAACTCTTAAAGTATTTGTTTCATCATTTTCTATTTCATCTAAAGTTATTATATTACTATAAGTAAACTCTCCTGTTCTTACTACAGTTTTATTATTTATTTCAACAATATTATCAATTTCAAATTGATCTTCATCAAGATTTGAAAAATCAAAAGTTATATCATATCTAATTGATGTTTCTGTATCATTAGGATCTATTTCTATATCAAAGTATCCAGTCATTCCAGGTGCTACTTTTCCTTCTTTTACATTTGCTGAATTATTCCAATGTACTTCATCTACAACAAATTCTTGAGTACTTCCTGATACACTTGTATCATTTACTTTTATTTGCCATTTGGCGAGATTAGTTTGAGTTGTATGAGTTTTAGAACTTTCAAATAATGAATATGTTTCTGCAAAGAAAAATATAGCTACTATGAAAAAGAATGGCGCTAGCACCATTAATATTTTTCTCATTATTTCTTTTTAAATTCCTTATATATTGCGTATATTTCGTATAAGAATGCAACGAATAATGGGAATACTACTAGGAATAAGAATCCCCACTTAGACTGGAATATTGATACTATTTTTCCAAAGAAACTATAAGCATGTGTTGACTCTTTAGTTCCTAAAATATATTGTGCAGATATTTTAGAATTTGCACCATCTTTATCTTTAATATAAAATGCAGTTTCTGTATCTTTTGTTTCTTTCTCTTTTCTTGCAACTTCTAAATATTTTATTTTGTGTTCAGTAGAATAAGTATCATAGAAGAAAACTTTATCTCCTTCATTGATTTTCTCATCACTAACACTTTCAATAAATAAGATTGTATCCTTTTTGTATTCTTCGTTAAGGCTATCACCTACTAAAAGAATTGATTTACCTAAAAATTTAGAAACTCCATAGTCATTTCTATTTAATAAAAATCCTGTTGTAAAAATAATTAAAATTAAGTATAAACATACAACAATGCCTATAACTATTTTTAATACTTTTTTCTTCATAAAATTACCTCTATTTCCATATTGTTCTTATAAGATAAATATAGCATATTTTAATATTGTATGCAAATAAAATAATAATTAAAAGTAGTATTTTTAAATACTACTTATATATTATGCTGGAGTAAATGTTCCTTCATTCCATGTACCTTGGACTTTTGTAAATTCTGGATGTACCGTTAAACCATAAAACATACCATTAAATGAGGCATTACTTAAAATATCCCAATCATTAATATAACTAATTTCTGATAATTGGCTTGATAATACAAACATATAATTGTAATTTGTTACGTTTGATACCTCCCATGATTGTAATCCATCTAAAGATTGTAGCGACGTGCATCCTCCAAACATATATGACATATCAGTAGCACTAGATGTATTCCAATTTCTTAATCCTTCAAGCGTAATTAAATTAGCTGTATCAGCAAATGTGCCACTCATACTTTGTACATTTGATACATCCCAATCTTTTAAATATTCTGTATTCGTCAATCCTTCATTAGCGTAAAACAAGTCATTCATATTTAGAACACTAGAAGTGTCAAAATATTTTAAAAATTCATAGTTTTCAATATGTCTATTATTATAAAAAACATCTTCCATATCTGTAACTTTACTAGTATCGAATTTTTCTGAAAGAATAATTCTTTTTAAAGCTCCTTCTGTTCCTGTAGAATTAAATGACATTAAAAACATTCCGTTCATATTTGTTAATGACTTTGTGTTCCAATTACTAAAATCTACTTCTTCTATTAAAAAGCAACTAGAAAATATTCTTTTAAGTGTTTCTACACTAGATACATTCCAATTTTTTATACCATTTACATCTATTAAATATACATTCCCAGTGAATACATATGACATATTTTTAACTTTTGATGTATTCCATTTATTTATACCATCTAAATTTATAAATCTATTATTAGCAAGTGCATATTCAAGATTTTCTACATTGCCAGTATTCCATTTAGATAAACTATTTAAATTATCTAAAAAATCGCGATATAATACATAACTCATATTTTTTGTATTAGATAAATCTAAATTTTCCAGTCCTTCAATATTATTTAGTTTAGACAAGAAGCAAAACATATAAGATGCATCTTCATTTACAGTTGGAGTATCATCTTCACTCCACCAATATATAGTTCCATTATCAAACCACATATATATTGGATATGGAGAATCACTTGTTGAAACAATATTCTTTTCTTCTTTATTTGAATCAGTTGGTTCATTAAAAGAACGTTTAATGGCTGTAATATTTCTATTATTAGTAGTTTTTGTTGGAGATTCGCTACCAGATAGTTTTTTCATTTTAATGTTTACTTCTTGCCCAGGTAAAAATATTGCTTCTTTAGCATCTATAGCTATATTACTTTCAACTTCAAGTACACATTTACATATGGCTTTTGTTATTGTTGGAGTAAAACTAAATACTGATACTACAACAATTATTATTGCTAAATACTTTAGCTTTTTATGTAGTCTTATCATCACTAACATTAATGTTATTGATGCCATGATTATTACTACATATTGTATTATTTTATCTCCTGTTGGAGGATTGTCTACACTATTATTTGATAAGTTCATAGTTACATTATTTTGACTTGTATATACTCCATTATTTAAGTTTGCTGTTTCTATTTTGTCTCTATAACCTAC
>JAEEGL012234856.1_pt1 | contig 14388 bp, 12 predicted proteins | sample 9134231 | NCBI WGS metagenome assembly JAEEGL01 (sample SAMN16246548, study PRJNA631951) | gut metagenome | biome: gut microbiome; feature: rumen; material: fiber-attached | host: Bos | place: Iran: Karaj | collected 2018-10
AACATTAACAGCATGATTACTGTGCTTTCTCTTATGCGTGAGTACAATGTAAATAATCTTGTTTTCAGTTCTTCTGCCACAGTATATGGCCAGAGTGAGGATGTTCCTTTTACTGAAGAGAGCCCTTTGGGAGTATGCACTAATCCTTATGGCTGGACCAAGTGGATGCTTGAGCAGATCATTAAAGACTGTGCTAATGCAATTCCTTCGTTAAAGGTTGTTTTATTAAGATACTTTAATCCTGTAGGAGCTCATGAGAGCGGACTTATCGGTGAAGATCCCAAGGGAATTCCCAATAATCTGTTCCCTTACATCTCAAAGGTTGCTGCCGGTACATTGGAGAAACTTACTATTCACGGAGATGATTATGATACTCCGGATGGTACATGTCTTAGAGATTATATACATGTTTGCGATCTTGCCCAGGGTCATGTTAAGGCATTGCAGTATATTGACAATAATGATGCCGGTGTTAATATCTTTAATCTGGGTACCGGTAAAGGCACTTCTGTTAAAGAGGCTGTTGCTGCCTTTGAGAAGGCCTGTGGTCATGAGATCCCTCATGTGATCGGCCCGAGAAGAGCCGGTGATCTGCCTGTATGTTATGCTTCTACATCAAAGGCAGAACAATTATTAGGTTTTAAAGCAAGTAGAGATATAAATGATATGTGCAGTTCATGTTGGAACTGGCAGGTAAACAATCCTGATGGTTTGCAGGATTGATGCAGGAGGATTTATGAGAAACAAAGGAAGTAACCCTGGTAGCGGTAAGCAGAAGAATGGAAAACACGGTAAGGTTTTACTTACGGTTGGTGCCATTGTTCTCGGACTTTTGGTAGGTGTAATCGGATTCATTATCTGGTACAAGAATTTCCTTATCAGTAAGATAGATATTGTAACTACACCTTCAGCTGAAGTAACAGTTACAAATGATCAGGGTCAAACCGTACTTCTTGATGATGTCAGACAGACAACTGTTCAGCCGCTTATTAATACCGGAGATGATATACATAACTTCCTTCTCATTGGTATCGACAGCAGACAAAGAACATACAATGAGACTGGTACAGGTAATCTGTCAGACGTTATTATGGTAATGTCTGTTAATAGTTCCACAGGTACAATTAGAATGATCTCTATTGCAAGAGACTGTTATGTTCATGTTCCCGGTTATTCATATTGCATGAAGATAAATGCAGCAATGAGCCGTGGAGGCCCGGATGTTCTTACAGCTACTGTTGAGGATTCATTAAGGATCAATATCGATGGTTGGGCATATGTTAACTTCTATCATATGGCTGATATCATTGATGCTGTAGGTGGAGTTTACTGTGATGTTTCCTCTTCAGAGTTGAATTCAGAAGGCGGTCTTAACTGGAACCTTGCTGAAGTAAATATGCTCTCGGGCCGTCCTGCTTCAGAGGGCGCTGTTACTCAGACAGGTACAATCTGGCTTAACGGAAGACAGGCTGTAGCTTATGCAAGAATCAGAAAGATTGACTCTGACTATAAGAGATCTGAAAGACAGGTCGAAGTATTAAGATCTTTGATGGATCAGTTTATTGCACTTTCACCTGCAGGTAAAGTATCTGCATTGCCTACAATACTTGAAGCTATAACAACTAATATAAGACAAGAAGATATCGAAGAATATGCATTCAATTTCCTGCCTAATGTTAATAATATCTCTCTTGAATATATGCAGCTTCCGATTGAGGGATGTTTCAACTCAGGTATGTTCGGTGATGAGTGGAGTATCAGACCTAACTGGAATGCCATGATTCCATATGTACAGGAATTCTTCTATGGAGATACTGCTCCTTTTGATCCGGTACCTGATATCAGCTCACAGCCGGCTTTGGAGAACTGTCCTTCTGATCTTTCAATCGACGAATTGTTGAGATAATAAAGGCTTGAATATCAATTTTGACTTTTTTTGATATTCGTTATTGACATTAAATAGTCAAGTGATTATCATAGGTACTGTTGGCACTCGGTAATGAAGAGTGCTAACAGTACTTTTTTATACAGAGGAGGCGTTTGATATGACGATCAAACCATTGGGAGATAAGGTAGTTATCAAGAAGCTTAAGGCTGAAGAGACAACCAAGAGCGGTATTATTCTTGCTTCTGCAGCTCAGGAGAAGCCGCAGGTTGCTGAGATTATTGCGGTAGGTCCCGGAGGAGTTATTGACGGTAACGAAGTTAAGATGGAAGTTACAGTCGGTCAGAAAGTCATCATTCGCGACTACGCAGGTACAACTGTAAAGATCGACGGCGAGGAAGTTATTATCGTCCGTCAGGAAGATATTCTTGCAGTAGTTGAATAATCGGGTATCAGGAGGAAATACATATGGCTAAGAATATAGAATATGCAGAGGATGCAAGAAAGGCACTTGAAAGAGGTGTCGATAAGGTTGCTAATACTGTTAAGGTAACACTTGGACCTAAGGGAAGAAATGTTGTTCTTGATAAGAAGTACGGTGCTCCCCTTATTACTAACGATGGTGTTACTATCGCTAAGGAGATCGAACTTGAAGACAGAAGCGAGAATGCAGGTGCCCAGCTTGTTAAGGAAGTAGCTTCCAAGACAAATGATGTTGCAGGTGACGGTACAACAACAGCTACTTTGCTTGCACAGGCTATTATCAGAGAAGGAATGAAGAATGTAGCTGCCGGAGCTAATCCTATTATTCTGAGAAAGGGTATCTCAAGCGCTGTTGATACAGCTGTTAAGGAAATCCTTGATAATGCAAAGAAGGTTGACGGTTCTAAGGATATTGCACGTGTCGGTGCTATCTCTGCCGGTGACGAGGAAGTAGGACAGTTGATTTGCGAGGCTATGGAGAAGGTTTCTTCTGATGGTGTTATTACAGTAGAAGAGTCCAAGTCTATGAAGACTGAACTTGATGTTGTAGAAGGTATGCAGTTTGATAAGGGTTATATCTCACCTTATATGGTTACTGATTCCGACAAGATGGAGGCAGTTCTCGAGGATCCTTATATCCTTATTACTGACAAGAAGATTTCCAACATCCAGGATATCCTTCCTGTTCTCGAGCCCATCGCTCAGTCCGGTAAGAAGCTTCTCATAATTGCTGAGGATGTTGAGGGTGATGCTATTACAACCTTAATCCTTAACAAACTCCGTGGAACATTTACATGTATTGCGGTTAAGGCTCCGGGTTATGGTGACAGAAGAAAGGCTATGCTTGAGGATATCGCTATTCTTACAGGCGGTCAGGTAATCACTTCTGATCTCGGTCTTGAGCTTAAGGATACAACTCTTGAGCAGCTTGGTACCGCTCATCAGGTAAAGGTTACTAAAGAGAATACAATCATTGTTGACGGCGCAGGCAGCAAGGATGATATCAAGGGAAGAGCAGACCAGATCAGAAAAGAGATCGATGAGTCAACATCTGACTTTGACAAGGAGAAGCTCCAGGAAAGACTTGCCAAGCTTTCAGGCGGTGTTGCTGTAATCAAAGTCGGAGCTGCTACCGAGATCGAGATGAAGGAAAGAAAGCTCCGTATCGAGGACGCTCTTAATGCTACTAAGGCTGCTGTTGAAGAGGGTATCGTTCCCGGCGGCGGAACAGCTTACATCAATGCTATCCCTGCTGTTAAGGCTCTTTTCGAGAAGTCTGAGGGTGATGTTAAGACCGGTGTTGCTATCGTTATGAGAGCTCTTGAGGAGCCGGTCCGCCAGATTGCTCTTAACGCGGGTCTCGACGGAAGCGTTATTGCTGACAGAATCAAGAATGAGAAGCCCGGTGTCGGCTTTGATGCATTGAATGACAAGTATGTTGACATGTATGAGGCCGGTATTGTAGACCCTGCCAAGGTTACAAGATCTGCTTTACAGAATGCTGCATCCGTATCGGCTACGCTTCTTACAACAGAAGCTTTGGTAACGGATATTCCTGAGCCGGAACCTGCAGCTCCTGCAGCTCCTATGTACTAATAAATAACGAAGGAAACAGGCGGCCCTGCTTTACAGCAAGGCCGCTTTTTACTGTTTTGCTTATATGGAAGATCAGTTTTATGAGAATAATGTAAAGCGCGACCAGGGAAAAATGGGAAAGTTGTTTCCTGTTTTCTCTATTACTGCGCTTGTTATATTTTTGGTGTTTTTAAACGGTATTCCGATCCTGTTCGGGTATAACATAATCTACTTTACCGGAATGATATCATTCGGTCTTTGTTATCTTTTGTACAGAGCAATAAAGAATATGAATGTTGAATACTCTATCGAGATCACCAATGATAATTTTGAGGTGTCAAAGATTACGAATAAAAAGAAGATCGACGTTCTTGCTGATTTCTCAATCAGAGATGCTGAATACATCGGATCGGTAACATCTGACAGATTTAATGATGATCTTAATAAATCACAGTTTGCTCTTAACTGTACGTCCAAAAGAGAATACGAGATATCTGATGATAACTGGTATGTTTTTTTGAAGCAGGAAGGCGTTGACTTTGTTGTTATATTTGAGTTTGAACCCGAGATGTATCCGATATTAAGAAGATATAATCCTAGAAAGACGCAGCAGTATGCCATCTGATCATTCTGATGTAGAGTTTTATACCAAGAGTACGGACTGTGGTACTGACAGCCGTCTGGCTCCGTATGTTTTGCTGTCTGATTTGCAGGAAACTGCTGATGTCGGCGCTGCAGATACAGGCTGGGGCAGGGAAGCTATAGGTGAGTATAACTGCTGCTGGATCGTTCTAAGGTACAGGATAAGCTTTGACAGGCTTCCCTTTTGGAAAGAGAAGTTTACTATAAGGACGTGGTCATGCGGACCGAAGAAACTCTTTTTTGACCGTGAGTTTGAAGTGTTCGATGAGCAGGGTACCGTAATTGGTAAAGCGTCATCTGTATGGATACTTGCTGATAAGGACAGCCACCGGCCGGTTTTTCCTTCAAGACTTGAATCCTTGCCTCAAGAGCTTGTTCAGTCTGAACGGCTTGTATTCGGTGAATCTGCAGGTAAACTTCCTGCTTTGACAGCAGAGTCATTTGAGGGAGGACCTGCAATAACCAAGTACGCTGATTATTCCGAGCTTGATCATAATCATCATGTCAATAATACCCGTTACCTGGCGTGGGTCTATGATGCCCTTTTTAAGCTCGATACAGACCTTCAGAAAGTAAAAGAAATTAATATAAATTACATTTCTGAGGTTAAGAGCGGTCAAAAGGTTGATATTTACGTGAAAAAACATGGAAATTCCATTGAAGTAGCAGGTTTCAGGGATGATAATTCAGGGGTATTTATTTCAGAAATTCTATTTTGATTTATAAGCCTTTTATAATAAAATAATTATTAATGTGCATTTATGAGGAGGCACTTCATGATAGAGATAAACAACCTTGTAAAAAGATACGGTGACATTAAGGCAGTCAACGGTATCTCTTTTACGGTTAATGACGGCGAAGTCCTTGGCTTTCTTGGACCAAACGGCGCCGGAAAATCCACAACAATGAATATTATCACCGGATACCTGTCTTCTACTTCAGGTTCCGTAAAGGTTAACGGACACGACATCCTGGAAGAACCTGATCTTGCTAAGAAGTGTATAGGTTATCTTCCTGAGATGCCGCCTTTGTATTTTGATATGACTGTTCTTGAGTATCTGAACTTTATTTGTGATCTCAAGAAGGTTCCCAAGAATGAAAGGAAAGAACAGCTTGCTTCCATTCTCTCGATGGTTAAGATCGTTGATATGGCTGACAGACTTATCGGCAATCTGTCCAAGGGTTATAAGCAGAGAGTAGGAATTGCACAGGCTTTGGTCGGAAATCCTGACATCCTTATTCTTGATGAGCCTACTGTAGGTCTTGACCCTAATCAGATACTTGAGATTAGAAAGCTCATAAGAAAGCTTGCCCAGAAGCACACAGTTATCTTGAGTTCACACATTCTTTCTGAGGTTCAGGCCGTATGTGACAGGGTGGTAATTATCAATAAGGGTAAAGTAGCTGCTATTGATACTATTACCGACCTTTCAACAAAATTGAGCGGTTCGACAAAACTTTCTCTTTCTTTCAAGGGACCTGAGAAGGATGTAGTTAATAATCTTCGTTCTATTCCAGGTGTTACAAATGTTGTATCTGTCGTTTCTAATGCAGATACATCTATTCACCAGGTTGAGATTACAGCGCAGAGTGATTCCAAGAGTGATGTCAGATCATCTGTTTTCTATACAATGAGCAAGGGCGGCTGGCCGATGCTTGAGTTCAGATCCTTAGATCCGACACTCGAGGAGATCTTCCTGTCGATCACTTCTGCCTGATATACGGAGGTTACAAATGTTAGCAATATATAAAAGAGAATTGGCTTCATATTTCAGATCGCCCGTCGGTTATGTTGCAATGGCCCTATTCTCATTTTTGTCCGGATTTTTGTTTATTAATCAGTATGGCGATGGTATGGTAAATATCTCGACAGAGATAATGTCACTTACCTCATTCTTTGTAGTTATTATTCCTGTAATTACGATGGGCCTTTTTGCTGAAGATAAGAAGAGAGGTACAGAGGTTATCTTCTACACTAACCCTATCTCGATGTTTGAGGTGGTTCTCGGTAAGTTTTTTGCCGCTATCACACTTATTGCAATCCTGTTTATAAATGTATTCATTCACATGATAATTACTGCTTTTTCCGGCGGTGTTGTAAATGTAGGTACATGGGGATCGGTAATAGTTTATTTCTGCCTCGCTATATTGTTTACATCTATTGGAGTTTTTGCCTCTTCTATATCTGATACACAGATTGTTTCAGCGATCATTTGCTTTGTTACGATACTCGTTATTCAGTTGCTTAAGACAGTAAGCACTTTGGCATCTGCCGGTGTTACTTCGTTATTATCTTCATCTGTTTTTAAGCTTGAGCCCGATGCAATCAACAGAGCAAGTAATAATGTGGCAAATGCAATTGCATGGTTCAGTCCTTTTACAAAGACTCAGGACTTCAGATACGGTGTGTTCTCAATTTCACCTCTTGTATTCTGTTTGTCTATGGCTCTTTTGTTCTTGTTCCTGACATACAGGATACTTGAGAAAAAGCGCTGGTCACAGAAGTAATTTGAGGACGGTTTAATAAAATGAGCAGTAAAGAAAAAAAGAACATTAATGATAATTCAAATAAGGAAGCATCAAAAGAGAATGCCGGTAAGAATGCAGTTGATGTCAGAGCAGGGAAGCTGAAGCTTTTCTCGATAAGCTCGTTCGTCATACTTCTTGTTATAGTACTGGCATTGAATATTATCTTCAGCCTGAAGATAAATAATACGAGTATCGATGATTACCTTACATATGATATGTCAGCTACAGGTCAGAATTCTGTATCCGATATATCGATATCGTATATTAATTCGTTACCCGCTGATACAAATATCAGAATAGTCGGTCTTTTTGACAGACCTGCTAATCTTAAGGATACTCCGTATGAGTATATAGTTCCCTTGCTTGATGATTATGTTTCCAATTCACAGGGCAAGTTAACTGTTGAATATATCAATCCTACCACGTATCCTTCTATAATTACTGAACTTGACCCTGACGGAGTCTATGATCTCGCATCGTCTAATAACTATGTTGTATATGTAAACGGAAAGATTATTCAGATCAATCCTGTTGAGTGTTTTACATATGATCCTGAGTATCTGCAGTATGGTTATTATATTCCGACGTCTAATATCGTAGAACAGAAGTTCACGAGTGCTATTGTTAATCTTACCCAGGGTTATACATATACTGCATACTTTGTAACCGGTTTGGGTGAGGGCACTCATGAGCAGTTGTCCAATATGTTGTCTTCTATGAGTATCGGAAGTGAGGAGATAATGGCAAGTGATAATTTCACGATTCCTTCTGATTGCTCTTTGCTGATACTTAACGGAATAAACACAGATATTACCGACAGTATGTCTTCTGCCATTAAGGACTACTTAAGTCATGGCGGTAAGATCATTGTTTCAGTTAACTTCTTCAGCACGAATGTAAGCGAATCATTCCCCAAGCTTAATCTTCTGTTGTCCAATTACAATATCTGCATTCAGAATGCATTGATAATTGAGAATAATCCCGGATATCAGATAAATAATGATTCGTACAACACTTTAATTGATGTTAGTGCTGATTATATTGATTTTGCAGGTGGAGCAAGTTCACTTCGCAATTCTTATGCAAGACCTGTTACAGAGGCTGACAGCCCTTATAATTATGTTCAGGTTGCGCCGTTGTTTGTTACATCCAATAATGCAAGTTTGTGCACTTATGATCCTGCTACTGATAATCTTGTTCAAAATGTAGTACAGGGACAGTACAGTGTTGGTATGTATTCTACATTTACAGGCACTCCCACTCCTCCTGATGTTTATGTATTCGGTACGAATACATTTACTTCTGATGATTACATCAGCAATTTCGGATTCAATGATTCCAATGTTGTTTTCACCAGAAATATCATAAGGAAAATGTTGAAGGCAGATGACAGTGTATTTGTTGAAGGTAAGGCTCTGTCCGATTATTCGATAGATACACAGAAAATTAATACAAACACAACTACAATACTTACATTTGTACTTGTCGCATTCCTGCCTTTAGGTCTTATCATTGCGGGTGTTGTTGTTTATAACAAGAGAAAGAATCTGTAAATTATGAAATCATTAAAGAGTCTTTTGATACCTTTCATTATAATGATCATCCTGGTCATTGTAGCTGTTGTTGCACTGGTTACAAATTCAAAGCAGTCAGATACTGTTGAGACCGGAACTGACAACAGGTTGGAAGTTATTAACATAAATAATTCTAATATCTCGTCTTTGGAAGTTATTAATAGAGATGGAACCGGTATCGGTTTTCAAAGTACTGTCGGGGCTGACGGGGTCATAGAGTGGTCTTTACTGGATCAGTATTATGAAGATGTGGATATTAACTCGAGCGGAGTTTATAACTGGGTAGTTGTTCTGTCGAGCTTTATGGCAGATGTTGACCTTGGAAACAGTGCTGACCTTGATCTTGCAGAATACGGTCTTGATGATCCTCTATACACAATTATCATTAATTGTTATGACGGAACCCAGAGCACTATTTATGTGGGTAATAAGACAACTGACGGAAACTCCTGCTACTTTATGGTTGAAGGAAATCCTGATGTTTATACCATTGTTGCAGCTAAGTATACTTACTGCGGATATCAGCTAATAGATTTCCTTGAGACAGCTACTTTTGATTTTGAGTACGGCTCACTTTCAACAGTTGAGTTTAAGAGATTCTCTGATGATCTCGATATTGTGGCAACATGTGAGTTATATGAAACAGGTGATCCGTTGTTTACAGCAATCTCGCCGTTTAAGATCAATTGCAGTACTTATTTTGCGAATCTTATAGACAATATCAAGACTCTTGAGATTACTTCGTATCTTGATATTCCTGATGATATGCTTCCTGACTACGGTTTGGATAATCCTGCTTATGAATTTACATTTACTATGGATGACGGAAGAGTTATCACTATAACACTTTCCACATTGATCGATGGTAATTATTACGGAACATGTTCAGAATTTGACGGATATTTCCAGATTAATGAGATGCAGATATCTGGACTTAATACTCAGCTTTTGATCCTTCTTGACAACTATCTTGTTTACTATCCGGCCAGTCAGATGTCTAAGATTACCGGAACTTATGGTGACGAGACTTTTGTATATGATATTGAGACTAATGATTCTATCTCTGCAGATGATGCAACTGCGCTTCTTAATATGAGAAATGCAAAAGTATTTACTTCTGAAGGCAGATCATATGCAGCTATTCTTTATGAATCACTGATTACTATCAATATATCAGGCATCGATACTGAGGCTGATCCTGAGTTCGAGCCTGAAGTTGAGTTTGAATACATAACTTCCGGTCATGAGACAATTACTTTGTCTTTTGTTCCTAAGGATAACAATAACTATTATGTTTTCTATAATGGTGAGTATTCCTCGTTTACTGTATCAAGATCAGAATTGTTTAATGATGGAGGAACGAATACTTTCAATTATGGTGCCTGGACTGCATATGAATTGACAGTTGAAGCTATCGATAATGCGGTTTCCGGTATATATGATATTCCCGAAGAAACGGAAGCTGCCTGACGATGAGTAAGATCAGCAATAACAGCATAGACAGAAAACTTCGATATGCGATTATCGGTTTTGTTGTTTTGCTTGTTATTGCTGTTGCTTTGCTGATAGTAGTATCAAGAACCGAAGAGGCTAACAAAGGTTCGGAGAGATTTGTAAGACTTGCAGGACAAACAGGCTTTTCCTGTGAGTATGCAGAGGCTCAGAAACTTTATGCATTTGGTGACGGTGTTCTTAAGGTTACAAAGGAGAGAGTAGCTTACCTTACACTTTCCGGTAATGAGGTTTTCAGCGTATCTGTTTCCTACAATAATCCCCAGTGTTATATAAACGAACGTAACTGCGTCGTTTTTGACAGTGACGGCTATGGATTTGTAGTAATGAATACTGATAAGGTGCTATATGACAAGCCTACTGAAAACAAGATTCAGTCTGCTATTCTTTCTGACTCAGGACTTTGTGCTGTTATTACTGAAAGTGTGGATTCATACGGTGAAGTAATTCTTTACAATACTGACGGATCCCAGATTTCAAGATGGTCTTCCTATAATTCCGGTTATCCTATCTGCGGAACATTCTCTGAAAATGAGGACTATTTTGCACTTACCACTTTAAATACAACCGGTGCAGTTTATCATGCTTATGTCAGACTCTTCAGTTTGATTTACGATAATGAAAGCATAACAACACAAGATTATGCCGTATTCTCTATAGATGACAGCAGTATTCTTTCCTACGCAGATTATATCGGTTCGAAGTTCTTTGCATTCTCGAGTGACCGCATATATACGATTCAGAATGATGCTTTGGTACCTATGGGAGAGAGCTTTGGTACTATTAATTACGTCCGTGTTGTTGATGATGTGCTGTTCATCGTATATTCGAACGGTGTTAACCAGTTAAATCAGCTTAAGGTCCTTAATTCCAGCGGAACGGTTATTTATGATTCCGAGGTCGGTTCGGATGTTAATGCAATAGCATCCAATGATGATCTGTATGCTCTTTCAATTGACGACAGGATACTTGTGTTCGATTCGAATGGAAACGTAGTTTCTGACATTTCAGTTGATGAGGATATTATCAGGATCGGGTTTACTGATAATAACCGTCTTGTTGTCGTATCGACGGGCGGTGTACATACCGTTAGTTACTAATCAATATGGAAAACGAGATCAAGCTGGCATTTAACAGTTCTAATGAACTTATGAAAGTCATCGATGCCAAATGGTTCAAGAAATTGATTATTGATGACAGCCGTCACGAGCCTGTTAAGCTTACCAACATCTATTTTGATACCGTTGACAGAAAGCTTAAAAGTCAAGGTACCTCTGTTCGTGTCCGACTCTATGAGAGTTCTTCCGGAACGCGTTACGAGCATACGGTTAAGTATGGCGGCCAGGTTGTTAACGGCCTTCATCAAAGATACGAATGGAATATTAATTCATCAAGTTCTGTTTTTGATGTGGATGCATTTTTAAATTCTGTTACTGATAATGATGATCCCAAACCGGTGCTTATAGAAGCTTTAAGGGGAGTTAAGAGTAAAGATCTTATTCCTTTGTGTTCAACATATTGCGAACGTACAACATACATTGCAAATGTAAATGGTTCTTCTATGGAAGTTTGTTTTGACACGGGGTTCATTAAAGGCGGAACTCTGACCGATGATATATGCGAACTTGAGATAGAACTCATTAGCGGTGATGTTGATGATATTAAGACTCTATCAGATATAATCACTGAAAATACGGATTCTCATCTGTTTAATGACAGTAAGTATATTAGAGCTGTAAGGCTGCTTGATAAGTCAAATGGAAACGCGTAATTACGATGTAATTATAATCGGTGCCGGAGCTTCCGGATTAATGTGTACGGCAGCACTTTGCAATATTGATCCTTCCATGAAGATTCTGGTTCTTGAGAAGAACAATAAGGGCGGCCGGAAACTCATGGCAACCGGTAACGGAAGGTGTAATTTTACAAATCTTGATATAAGTTCGGAAGCCTATAACACAGACGATGTAAAGCGCCTCATCAATGTGCTTCATGCTTATTCTTCAAAAAAGATAATAGATTACTTTGAGACAAAGTTAGGCGTTATAGCTGCTTTCAAGAATGATCTTGTATATCCGATAACATATCAGAGCAAGACTATTGCAGATGCACTGTTAAATGCCGGCAGGCGGGCTCATTTTGAATATGATACAAAAGTAACCTCAATCGTAAAAAAGGGAATGGGGTACTGTGTTAACGGGAAGTATGAAGCCGATAATATTGTTATCGCAAGCGGCGGTGTTTCTTACCCCGACACCGGAAGCGACGGCTCTTTACTGCCGGTTATCAAGGAGCTTGCAGGTGCTTCCTCGCTCGAAAAGCTTTTGCCGTCATTGGTTCCGCTTAAGTCGTCTGATAAAGATGTGAAGAAGCTTGCAGGTCTTCGTCAGGAATGCACAATCAGGATGGGTTCTTACATACAAAACGGAGAAGTTCAGTTTACAGACTACGGCATATCGGGAATATGCGTTATGCAGTTGTCCGGGATCTATAACAGAGCATGTTCATCCGGGGAAAGCATTAGAAGTGTATCAATAGATCTTATTCCTTCTATGGATCAAAAGGCCAAGGAAGAGAAAATATCAAATCTTATAAAGTCTTTTCCTGAAGCTCCCCTCGAAGATGCAATAAGCGGACTTCTTAAAAAGCCGATAGCAAAGGTTGTTGTTGACAGATCGGATAAGACAGCTAAAGGTATTGCTTTCGTTGCAGGTAATTTTACAGTTAACCTTGCGGGTTCCATGGGATTTGAGAATGCGCAGGTAACTTCAGGCGGAGTAAAGCTTTCCTGCCTTAATGACGGACTTGAACTTCTTGATAAAAAGGGAATCTATATAATCGGAGAAGCTGTTAATGTTGACGGCTTATGCGGCGGCTACAATCTTCATTGGGCCTGGGCTTCGGCACTTACTGCGGCTGAAGCTATAGTCGAGGAGTGCGAGGGAATCTGATTTGGTCAAGGAACTTATCTTTAGTCCTGATAAGATAGGAAATGCGGAAGATATTAAGTCTTATCTTGCGTCTAAGTCTCATATAGATGAAGACCGTATGACTATTCTTAAGTATTTTATCGATGCAAGAAGAAAACCGGAAATTAAGATCTGTTACCGCGTTACAGATGAGGAACAGGAAGATCCTTCTGTACCGGTTTTGATCCACAAGGGGAAAAGATTCACTGAGACACTAAGACCGGTAATCATAGGATTTGGACCTGCCGGTATGTTTGCCGGACTCATACTTGCACAATATGGACTTAGACCTTTGATAATTGAGAAAGGCAAGGATGTATCTTCCAGAACCAGGGATGTAGAGATATACAAAAAAGAAGGCGTTATCGATCCGTCTTCGAATATTCAATTCGGGGAAGGCGGAGCCGGCACTTTTTCAGACGGAAAGCTTAATACCGGCGTCTCATCAGAGTATAAAGGATTTATCGACAGCGTTTTCATTAAGCATGGCGCCCCTGAAGACATAATGTATGATTCCCATCCTCATGTCGGCACAGATAATCTTGTGAATGTCGTTAAGGGAATACGTGAGCAGATAATTAGTCTTGGCGGTGAAGTTCATTTTGAAGAAGAAGTATTATCCATTGATCTTGATCAGAACGGACATAAGTTGAAGGGAATCACCACCAACAGGAAGTCATATACTGCTGATAAACTGATACTTGCCATAGGCAACAGCAGCAGAGATTTTATAAAGAAACATGTTGATGTTTTGGGTGTTACAAGCAAGCCCTTTTCGATTGGAGTGCGTATCGAGCACTTAAGGCATGATATAGACATGGCGATGTACGGGTTTGATACCGCACTTTATAAGAATATTTTTGCCGCCAATTACAAGCTTGCTGTTGATACACCTAATGGGAATAAGCTCTATACCTTCTGTATGTGCCCCGGAGGCGAGGTTGTGCCGTCTGCTTCATTTGAAAAAGCGATATGCACCAATGGTATGAGTTACAGAAGCAGGGGTGGGGATAATTCCAATGCAGCTTTGCTTGTGCCTTTCGATCCTTCTAAGTATTCCGATGACCCGCTTTACGGGATGAAGTATCAGGATATGCTCGAGATGAATGCTTATAAACTTGCAGGACGTTCTTCGAATGCGCCTTATATGATATATGGGGATCTTAAGAATGGAACCTATGGAAGTTTTGCCTCAAGAATTATTCCTACTTATAAGCCC
>JAEEGL013424467.1_pt1 | contig 14388 bp, 12 predicted proteins | sample 9134231 | NCBI WGS metagenome assembly JAEEGL01 (sample SAMN16246548, study PRJNA631951) | gut metagenome | biome: gut microbiome; feature: rumen; material: fiber-attached | host: Bos | place: Iran: Karaj | collected 2018-10
ACGTACAGAAATGCATTGGAGCGAAAGGATTCTGTTACTCTTGGACAGAATAGTGGTTCAGTTTATTCGCATTCGTTCTCGTTCCAATACAGAGGAGTTGGCTTTAAGCGCGAGGATACGTTTGGAAGTGGAAATACAAAATTAAAGAATGTGGCAGAAGGAGGATTCTTAAATGTAAATGCTTCTTTCACCTATAAGCGTGGAACTGAAGGAAAGTTGTCCAGTGTTAAGGCAGATGCGTCCGGAAGCGTAGCACAGTTAAAGGATACTGCTTCGGTTGTTGTAAAGGATAAAGAGTATAAAGGCTTCTCTGCTGAAGTCTCGTTGTTAAAGGCATCTGCTACTGCTAAAGCGGATTCAAGAGGAGTGGCGTCCGCAAGTGTATCGTCACATATTCTTGGTGGAGAAGCTTCTGCCAGTGTGGGTGGTGTAAAAGTCGCTAAAATAAGCGGCGGAATAGGTGAGGCGAAAGCAAGTGTTTCAACTAATATCTTAGATGCAAGTGCATCAGCAAGCATGGGTGAGTATAAATCATCGGTGTCTACTTGGGATACGCTTAAAGAACCTAAAGAATCCGGTTCATCAGACGAGGCAAAGAAGCTTGTGGAAATGAAGGCGTCTGCTTCGGTAGGCAATGGGTTTAACTTGCTGAACGCAAAGGTTTCTGATTCTAATGGTGAGGTTAAGGTATCTACTGTTGTTGATACCATTAAGAAGGACGGAGAAGCGTTTGTAGAAGGTCTTAAGAATGGTAATCTGGATGTTAATGCTGAGACTGTAGGTAGCATCAGAAAGGATGTTCAGGCCGTAAAAGATATTAAAGATGGAAAGTTAGGCACAGATGTCTCTAAGAAACCAGAGGACATTGCGCTCGGCAATGCAAAACTGAAAGAGGCGAGCGTTACGGAAAGACCGGCTGATTTTGAAGCTAAGATTGTGGATCACGATTCTGCTGTTGAAAGAACTGGTGAAAAACGAGAGATTGATCAGTCCGTAAAGGAGAGCTTAGAACCTTTTAAACAGTCGAATTGGGATAAAATGTCTTTTGAGGAGCGTACAGAGGCTGTTGGTAAACTGGCAGAGTCTGTTGCCGGTGATTTGGGCTTGGAAAACAAGCCTGATGTAAAATACTATCAATCCGATAAACCAGGAGATTTTGGAGGATATTCCGCGTCGGAAAATGCAATATATATTAATGCCAATAACATGGATGATGCTGCAGAGACTGCGGATACAATCGCTCATGAATCCAGACATTGTTGGCAACATGAATATGCCGAAAAGTCGGATAGTGCTCTTGCACAAGAATTCAGAGAGAATTTTGAGGATTATGTAAGACCGGAAGACGATTATCGCGGGTACAAGAATCAACCAGTCGAAAAAGACGCCAGAGACTATGCCAGTGGAGTAACAAGCATTATTGACGTTTCCGAGAAGAGTAGTGGGCTTCAATCGGTTGCTGTTGATACAAGTAATGCATCAGCGGATGCAATTCGAGAAAGATCAGAAGAAAAAGGTACAGTTTTTAATGGGGAGGATACTATTCCAAATGACATTGAGAGTAAAACGGAAGAGTTTGAATCCAAATTAAAAAGACCAGAGGATTATTCATCATCATTTGGGTATAGTGAGCAATGTACTCTAGAAAAGTATTACAGAGCCGATGGTGGTAAGCTTAGTGATGAAAACGCCAAGTTACTAACGGATGAATTAAAGACAACTTACGATACTGCATCGGATACAAAGGATGTGCTGGTTCCAGAGAACTCAAAAGATGTAACTGGCATACGTTATGACGAATTTAATAAGCGATATGAAGTTACATATGATTGGAAAGATGTTGATACAGTACCTGAGACTAGAACAATGAAGGTTTTGAAGGAAGGACAGCAGTTTGACAGAGTAGGATATCCTTCGGGAAGGTGCGTAGGTGAGGTTAATTCTGATGGGAGTTGCGCTACCGGAAAGCAGAGGTCTATACCTTATCATCTCACTAAAGAAAACATCACAGATGAACCTTCGTACCATAGATATGAGGCTTTACAAGATTTTACTAGAGAAAACATTGAAAAAGCAATTGATGGTTCCTATGTGAGTGAAGCCGAAAAAGCTTTTATGCATAAGCGAGTTGAAGATTACTATAATACTAAACACGAGAAATATGGGGAAGGAGACGGTCTGGCTTATGGAGAGATTGCTCCAATGTTTGAGGATACAACAGGATCAACGGGTGGAGGTTATCAATATGATATGCCGCTCAGTATGGAACAGTTGGCTGAGATAGGTATGATAGATGAGATCTCCAAAAGTGAGTTTAAATGAAAAGGAGAAATAGATGACAATTAATGAGCTTATACTAGAAGTCAATGGATTAAGCAATGCTACAAAAATGCCGAAGTACATCGAAGCGTTGGATGTTTCAGACTCCCAAGTACTTCAGGGGACTAAGTGGGGAACGGTTCTTTATTCCTGGGGCATTTGCCGAAAAGAAGGTCAGTTTATATATTTTGAAACTGATAATGAAAGAGGATATGTATCTAATAAAAGAGTGTTTCAAGATGAAAATAGTGCTACGCAATATGCGCTTTGCACTTTGAAGATTATAAACGATGCTCTGAACGAAAGTACTCCTAGCGATATAGCAATAAGATATATAGTTAATTCGTATAATTATTCTCAAACTCGAGCTAAAAAAATGGTGGAACAAATAGCAGGGTATTCTGATATATTTGAGGAATTTTTAAACTATATTCGTATTGGAAAATTCAGAAAGAAAGATAGGACTCAAACGCAAATAGAGGGTTTTACAGCTGAAAGATTATGCAAAGAGTATGATTTATCACCATTGGGAGCATATAATTTTTTGGTATATTTGCGTGAGGAACCGCAAAATGCATTGGCGGACTTAAAGGCCGGTTTGCCGAGAAAGTAGGTTGAATGAATGAGCGCAGCAGAGTTATTTGTTTGGGGCGTTGAGGATGCGATAGGAATTGAATTACCGGTGGCTGATGCAATTGCCCATATTGTTGATGGAATGGGAATTGGTGGTATTGTGGCTGCCCCTTTAGGCATCGTTGCTGGTGTGGCGAGTGGAGCAATTGATCTTACAAAGGATTTCGGCAGTGGTGTTTCTGAAGTAATCCAAGCAATGAATCAAGAGAACATGGAACGATTGAAACTCGAGCAAGAGTGGATTAATCAGATTAGTTCAGAACGCGAGAAAGCTTTTAATCAGATCAATGCCTATATTTCAAGTATGGTTAACCTTGCGGAGAGCGACATAGAACTTGATAGAGCTGGAAATAGTCAAGAGGCCATAGAAAAGAGAAAAAGCCTAATTAGGAAGCGCGAGAGCCGCATTTCTCAATTGCGTGAATTACGAGAAAGAGCAATTCGATGTCGAGATGTTGAAATTATAGAGGCATGTGCAGCGGAAGCGGAGAAAATTGCTAATGGGCTTGAGGGGGAAATACAAGATGAAATCGTATTTTTTGCAAAACAGGGAGTTTCACTTCCGTGCTATGGATCCCTACATGATGATGCCATAAAAATGGCATTAGCATCTAGAAATGATATTTTTGAGGTGAAACTGAAATTAGAGACAGATGGTGAAAATGTCACGATAGCGGTAATCGAGAAGAATTATTTGATGTTTGAAAACTGTCTCTCTTGTTTTTTATGTGAAGAAGGTCTGAATGATAGACAATTGCGGGATTTACTTGCAATAAAACAAGACCTGCTCAAGATATATAAAGATGAAACAATAGATTTTGATATTAAGAAAAAGAGAATTGCGACGTTATTTAATACATTCTCAAAACGCCAACAGGCAATATCTGCCGAATTAGGTGAGATGAAGGAGTATTATGAGGCATATCTCAAGTATACACATGATATTCCGGATGAACGGCTTGAGTTATTTGAATTTGAAAGTATAGATCAGATTATTGAGGCTACAAAAGAGGCCAGATATAAATTTGAGAAGAGGCTTCAGAAACAGTATGTACAAATGCAAATAGACAAGGTAATGAAGAAACATGGAATGAATATTGTAGATACTGCAGTTATGGGACGAAGAGAGGATGATCAAAGAATACTATATGGTATTAATGAGAAGGCGGCTGTTGATGTTTTCATTTCAGAACAGGGTACTTTGTCAACAAGGGTAGTTGGTGTTGGATTTGGAGAAGAACCTAGTGCAAAAGATGAAGAGCAATTAGTTCAAACTGAGCATAAATTCTGCAGCAAGATGGTGGAGATAGAAAAGGATTTGGAAGAAGTTGGTATTCTTTTGAGGAAGAAAAAGTCGCTATCACCTGGGCAGGTTGACAACAATTGGATTCAATTGGATATGACGACACCGGTTCGACGAACCAAAGTGAATCGTAGAAAACGTAAAAATACAGATAAAAAAGTTATGTATATGGAGTAGTCAAGATGAGTATTAAATGTAAAGATTGCGGTTTTGAAAATGAAGACGGCGAGAAATATTGCGCGATGTGTAATGCAGAATTGGATTTGCCGAAGGCTAACGCTGTTAGTATGGATATTCCGGCACCTAATCCAGTTGGACATCAACGCGAAAATGAGAGTATGACGATTGCTCAGACTGAGACATTTAAGCAACCGGGGGCGGCGATTCCACACATAGTTCCTGGTGTCAAGAGGTACATTGTTAATTGCGGAAATTCTCGGACGAAAACAATAGTTAATTCCCCAGATATTACGTCATATTTTTGCGAAGGATGTAGAGAAGAGCACCAAATCGATGGTTTCTTTTGGGTTGTAGAAGAAGAACAACTATCTGAAGCTGATAATAGTGTTCAACATGTTATGTCCCCAAGTGTATCGGAAAATATTGGAAAGGGTGACACTTTAGTTCTTGAAGATATAGATACTCATGTGAAGATTGAGATAGGTAGTAGCGGAGGAACATTCGGGAGATATGGAACATATGGAGCGGCATATCTTCAAAGCGATCCTAGGGGCAGAATGGTATCCGGAGAACATTGTAGATTCAAGTATGAGTATGGTAGATGGTCGATAGAGCACCTTAGCAGGACAAACGATACGGTTTATAATGGCAGAAAACTAGAGCATGGATACGAAGAGGCAATTCGAGATGGAAAAATTATCACTTTAGCTAATGTGATTAGTTTTGTTGTAAGGATTGTTTAATTATGTATATAGAAAGAATACTATGCCCGATAGTATCATTAGGGCCTGGTAAAAGATTAGTAATATGGACAAAGGGCTGTAGCAAGAATTGCGAAGGTTGCACCAGCCCAGAGATGAAAAGGGTAGGGAATACAAAGCAAATTGCAGTAGATGATCTATTTCAAATCATTGATAATATTTTTAAAGAGGAATGTTTTGATGGAATAACAATAAGTGGGGGAGACCCTTTGGAGCAGGTTGACGATCTTGTTGAATTGCTGAAAAAACTGCATGTTATTACTGATGATATTCTTGTATATACAGGATATGATTGGGATATTTACTCGGGGCAGATAGAATCAGGCAGAAAAAAACAACTAATGAGTCTGATAAGTGTCTTGATTGATGGTCCGTATATACAAGATGAAAACACCCCTGACTTGGCCTTGAGAGGTTCGAAAAATCAGAGAATTTTGTTTTTTGATGAGCAAAAGAAAGGGCTGTATGAAGAGTATATTAAAGAAGGACGGAAACTTCAAAACGTCTATATTGATGATAAATTGATAACGGTAGGAATTATGGATAAATAAGCGGAGGGAAAGCAATGGCAAAAAGTGTGATGCCAAAATGGCAACAAGAAATATCAAGTTTCAAAGGAATAAAGAGTACTTTCATAATTGAAGGGAATATTAACGATTTATACCCTTACTATATGAGCCAGTCAGATGCAACTGCTCCTAATTCTTTTATGGATTTAAGCGCGATGCTTCTTCGACTGTTCAATGAGAATCAAGGGCAAACAGATTATGATTTTGTGTATTGCGATCCGGCGTCCGGCTTTCATAACAAATTCGGCGATCGATTTGGAAATGTTGAGGAGTTTTATGCTAAATATGCTGGAGGAGACGATATAGCGTCGCTATTTAACGTAGATCGTTTGTTTAAGAAGACGTGCAAAGTTGATGATATAGAAAAACTGTCGGATATTATCAGAAATGCGATGGTTGACAATGAGAGGCAAAAGCCCATTGCTATAGTGATGAACTTTGCTTCCAGATATATTTCTTCTCCGACCAATCTTGATGCAAGTGAAAGCAAACTTTTTTTGAATCTACTGGTTTCATCTGTAAATGCGGGAAGAGCAAATGACTCGTATAATACGCTGATTTTGGTCGTAGAGAAGTTCAACGACCTTCCGGCTTGGTTTTTCTATAATAATCCGAATGTGAGGACAATCTCTATTCCTAATCCGGATAAGGAGATGAGAACTACATTTATCGATAAAGAATATGGCGAGTTTCAGTCTGACATCGAATTGCAGAAGATTAAAGATAAATTCATTGATCAGACAGATGGACTCAAAAACAGAGAACTGAGAGAATTACATGCGCTCTATAGCAGATTAAAGGGTAAAGATTCTTCGACGGAATTGCTGGATACATTGTCCATATATAAATATGGTATTCTGGACAATATGTGGCATACGATTGACAAGCAGAAAATAGCTGATCTCGAAACACTTCTGAAAAAAAGAGTCATGGGACAGGATCAGGCTGTTGCAAAGACCGTTAATATTGTTAAGCGTGCGGTGTCTGGTCTGTCGGGAATGCAGCATTCTTCAGGACAGAATAAACCAAGGGGCGTACTGTTCTTCGCAGGACCGACCGGTACCGGAAAAACAGAACTGACAAAAGCCCTTGCAGAACAGCTCTTTGGTGATGAGAATAACTGTATTAGATTTGACATGAGCGAGTATTCAGAAGGGCATGCCGATCAGAAACTCTTCGGTGCGCCTCCCGGATATGTTGGATATGAGGCTGGTGGACAGTTGACCAACGCAATCAAAGAGCGACCTTTTTCCATTCTGTTGTTTGACGAAATAGAAAAAGCACACCCTTCCATAATGGATAAGTTTTTGCAAATACTTGAAGACGGTAGAATGACAGATGGACAAGGAAACACAGTGTATTTTTCTGAAACGCTTATTATTTTCACGAGTAATCTGGGAATTGTTAGACAGTACGTGGATCACTCCGGGCGTGAGCAAAGGGAACAGCTTGTAAGCCCTGAAGAGAGTTATGAAGATATTCAGCCCAAGGTAGTCGATGCGATTAAGAATCATTTTAAACCCGAGGTTTTAAACCGAATTGGTAACAATATCATAGTTTTTGATTTTATCCGAGAAGAGGCATCAAGAAGTATTGTAGTGAATCAGATGGATAAGATCAATCAACGAGTACTGAAACAAAACAAACTACACGTAATTGCAAACGACGAAGTAAAGCAGTATTTTTGTAATCTTGCTATTGCTCCCGAAGTAAGAGAAATGGGTGGACGAGGTATTGGCAATTTGATGGAAGATCGGTATATCAATCCATTGTCAGAGTTTATTTTCGAGGCGGATTGCAAAGAAGGAGATACAGTCTCTCTTAAAATTTCAGATGGAAATCTTACGTTTGAGAAGCAGTGACAGGTGAAACTCTATGTATAACTGTGCAGCTATAACAGATATCGGTCCACAAATTAAGGTTAATGATGATAGGATTTTGCTTGGTAATCACATCCTGTCTGTTGGTGAATATCAAACAGAAGCAACAGGGGATAATTTCGTTTTGGCGATTGCTGACGGTGTTGGCGGATTGCAGATGGGATATGAGGCTGCTGAAGAAACACTTGGCATTGTGTCACAGCTTTATGCACCTGCAAAGGAAAGAATGGATATTCGGAACTGCATTGAAGCTGCTAATAAGTCTGTGTTAGCCAAACAGCTTTCTCTAAATAGTCCGCAAGGCCTTAGAACTACATTGGCGCTTCTTTACGTTGATAGAGATGGAGGCTTTGTCGCTAACGCAGGTGACAGTCGCGTGTATAGATTTCGGGATAACGAACTGGTACAGCTTTCTAAGGACCATTCGCTTGTTCAGAACATGGTCGATACAGGTGAGATAACGGAAGAGGAAGCATATGTTCATCCTAAGCGGAATGTAATTACAAAATGTATTGGAGAAGAAGATAAAGTTAACGCAAGGATCATTGACCTGTCAGGGGACGTAATTATCAATGATATTTACATGTTATGTTCTGATGGTATATCAGATTGCCTAAGACCTGATGAAATACGAGACACCTTCGTAGAAGGACAAGAAAAGAATTTGATTGATTTATGCAGAACATTTATTCATAAGGCAATCGATAGCGGATCAACTGACAATATTAGTATTTGCCTTATGAGGAAGGAGTAATGATATGTCGGATAATAATCATGTACCAACAATGCCACAGGTAAATAGTGGCGAGCATATACCAACAATGCCACAGAGTTCAGCAGGAGAGCATATTCCCACAATGCCACAGAGTTCAGCAGGAGAGCATATTCCCACGATGCCACAGAATTCAGCGGGAGAGCATGTCCCTACTATGCCACAGATGGCTTCTGATGAGAATGGTCATGTGGCTACTTTGCCGCAGAGCTCTTTGAATGTTGATGGTCATGTTTCTACAGTTCCTCAAACCGATACTGTGGGCGGAGTGCAAGCAGAAGGAAGACTTCTATACTCGGAAATACCGTTTACCGATGAAGCGGGAAAAGAATATATTATCATGGGTAGTGCGCCTGTTAGCACGGATACGGGTGAAGCTCAGATTTATAGATGTAAGGGTGCTGATGGAGATGGTGATTATGTTGCAAAAATTTTAATTACGTTAAGACCGGATGCATCACCTAAGAAACTTCGAACACGAACCAGGGTTGTTGAATTCCTCGATAAATATAGTTCGGATCCTGCGTCGCATATTCTTCCATTAATTGGTCATGGGCTGGTGACCATTAATAATGGGCAATATTTTACAGACATTTATCCGTATTGTTCCGGCGGAGATCTGGGAAGTAAGGTTGGTGAGTTTACGCTTGCAAAACTCACATCTGATGTTATTCCTGCTGTTAATGAAGCCATCCATCTCTTCCATCAAGAGCGTTTGGTTCACAGAGATTTAAAGCCTGATAATCTGTTCTACTACAACGATCAGATTGTAATAGGTGATTTTGGTATTACATGCGAATTGAATACTGACGATTATGCAGTCGATACCGAGAAAATCGGTACATTGGGATACTTCGCTCCGGAACTTATGTCTGAAGCTGCAATAGTCGCTTCGGATTATTATGCTTTTGGACAAACGATTTGGTCTTTGTATCACGGTGAAATGATGTACCGCGAAACCATAAGAAGTCATGGGGGGTTTTTCAGTGCAGAAGCCAGAAATACCGTAAGTGACTTGATGCGAAAAAATGAGCTTCCCGGATTGGATGAAATATCAAAAAAGGATGCCTTTTTCGAGGTACTGATTAGAGGATTGCTCCAGTATGATCCTAATACAAGATTCGGATATAAAGATGTTAATCGTTGGCTGAAAGGTGATCAGCAACTGTATTTGCGAGTAAAGACACAGCTGGGTGAAGAAAAGTTCGATAGGGTAATTACTGTTAATGGTAAGGAGTGTATCGACAATGGACAGGTGGCAACCCAGCTTAGTTTGGCGTGGGTTCAAAGCGTAGACTTATTGTATGGTGGAACGCTATATCAGCAGTATAAATTTACCCTATGTAGAGATGAGGAAGCAAATTCTATTAAGGACATAATTGATTGGGTGGGCAATCTGAATCTGAACAATCCTGACGAACGCTTCTACTATCAGGACATCGGGCTTAGTAGGGTTATTATGAATTTGTCTGATAGCAAACTATTAAGTTGGAGAGGTAGGACATATACTACGCCATCAGAGATAAGTGAAGCGATGGTAAGCGTCCATACGGCTGGAAGCAGAAAAGATGATTTCTATCTATTTATATGCTCCGGCCTTGTTGAAGAATGGCTTGATAGGGTAGGAGTAACAGAACCTAAGGTTATAGATGAGATCCGTAAACTACAGAATATGGGAAGAGCCTCTGCGATGGGTGTTAAGGTGGCTTACCATTGGATGCATTACATGCTGCTAGCTAACAGAGAAGAAGCAGAGTATGAAGAATGCAAAAGTTTTGATGATGTAACTAGTAGACTGCTACGTGATGCCAGCTCATTGTATCAGATTGTGGATGAGTGCTGTTGTGTAGAAAATCCTCAGTTACTGGGCTTTTTGTGTGCGTTAGGATATGATGAGGCTGTATCTGCATTTATAACGGATAATCAAATTGATTACAAACAGCATTATGAGCTTTTGTTTGATATGCTTGAGAATAATGTGGAGCAACAGGAAGTTCGAGACCTAGTTCATTCAGCCTACTGTCAGTTTGGCCCGAGAGGATACTTGACATGGTGGAAGAATAATCTTCAAACATATAAATTTGTGGGCAAGAAATCAAAGACTATAGAGCAGACAGTTAGAGCAATTGAAGTTAATCCCCTGGATGATATATCAAAACAGCGTGGCGAATTTAGTAAGCTTGAACAGGAATATGATGCATTTAAAAAAGCCTTTGAAATTGATTATTTGTTGGGCTTGTCGGGAATTCGACGTTTTGCAAATAAAGAATATGTATATTCTGGAAAGCTTAGCGGTATGCTTGTATATAAGTTTCTGAACCAGGATGCACCTCTTGGTTACAAGTATTCACTCGGGATATAGTGAGTAGGAAAGGAGTTCATTATGGGACAGAACAAATTATCCAATACATATGGCCTAAATCAACTGATAAGTGCGGTGCCGGAAAGAATATCCAGTTATTCTGATGGTGTTCATGAGGAAGTAAAAACCATCAGAAATAAGAGTCTGTATTACTCGCCGCTGAATGTTGCCGGAATGCTTACATGCGTCATTTTATTAGCACTTGGAGTTATACTTACATTTTTGCAACAGCTTGTTTTTGAGTATATTCATTGGGACATAAGTGCGTTATTGGCTTTCAGCACGGAGTTAAAGTTTTTTGGTGTTTTTTTAATAATTGTTTCCGTCCATGGAATAAGCAAAATGTTCTTTGGAAACAAATTGAGGTCAACAGAAAAAACAGTGGACCAAATTGGGCAATCATTTCGTGCGCAATATGACACAGCGATTCAGCAAGGATTAGCCAATCAGTTAGTGGATGTTATAAATAGTAATGGAGACCTTGAATTAGAAGAAAGAAGTCAGTCAGATACTAAACTGTTTAATTCGATAGCCAGTATGCAGAAACAAGAGAATGTTTTTTCAAAACTGGTTATGATATCAAGAATTGTATTGCCGATTCTGATTTATATCGCTACGATTCTGTTGGTTCTAAAAGGGGAGAGCCTTGGCATAATGCGCTTTCCTATAGCTTTTTTATTGATGTTCATTTTTAACGGGAGATTGACTCTTTTATTGGAATACAAAGTGGGTGCATGGGTGCGTGCTCTTATGTGTATACCATCATTGATCTATGGTGCCGTTTTGTATTTCGCTAACAGATCGGTATTATCAGAGTACGATTTTTTGACGTACGAAATATTATTAAAGGTTCCCGATGCTGCTAGAGAGTATGTAAGTTCCGGTTTTATTATGTGTTTATTACAAGTGATTGTTTTAGTGCTGGCTGTTGTTCAGAAGGATTACTATTCTGAGAGAAACCGACTGCGCGATGGTGTACCAAAACATAACAAAGTAGTAGTCACATCTGATAATCAAGCAAAAGAGACTCAATCTTCTTCAGGAACACATAACAGATGGTATGTTGCATACGGCATATTCTTTTATTCCTTATTTAGTTTGGCGTATGTTATAGCAATCAGTTACGGCTATTCAATGTGGGAAGAGATATTTGATACCACTGGCTCTGCAATTTTTGTCGGTGTTATTTTAGGAGCGGTCTGGAGAATAATATGTCCAGTATGGCCTGAAGGAATCAGCAAAACAATTAGAAAGTATTGGGGGGCTAAATATAGTACTGTAGTTAGTATGTTTGTGATAGTGCTGATGATCAGTATCTTGTTTATGGCTGGCTTTTCGTTCGAGCCTTTATTGATAATATGCATTATATCCGCGGTGGTATCGTCTTGGATAGTCTTTGCAGTGTTATACCATTTCTGGGGGTGATTAGAATACACTAAGGATGTTAAAAGAACACTCGGTGAGTACTGGGTGTTCTTTTGAGTTAACGTAAACTTTGGATGAAATTAATCAGGGATGCAGGTGGTAGAGTAACTTCATGAATAACTAAAACAGTGAAATGGGAGAAAGATGGGTATATATTTCGGAAAAACGATAAACATATGGGTTGATGATATTAGACCGGTTCCGGATGGATTTATCGGAACGAAATCCGTAGATGAAACCATTGAACTTATTATAGAAATAGAAAGCCAAGAAGGTGTAATCGGAATAATTGATTTGGATCATGATCTTGGAGAGTACTCAATTTACGGTGGGGACGCGATAAAGATTCTTGATTTTCTTGCTGAGTGTGAGACTTTTTATCCCATAGGAATACATACTGCCAATCCAGTTGGAAGAGCCAATATGGAGCGTATGATAGAGAGGCATTGGAAAAAGTAATGTATTATTTTCTCGATGTTGATGGAGTTCTAAACAAGGAGAGTGACTGGCGGATTCCGTTTTCCGTTAACGAGGACTGCCTAAGAAATTTCGCAACACTGATAAAAGCGGATAGTGACCCGCATATCATATTGTCTTCAACATGGCGCGCAGGATATACCAATACGGGAATCATGTCTGCAAGGGGAAGTAGTTTATCTGAGCGACTTATGAGGTATAACATTACGGTAGAGGATACAACCCCTGTTTCAAATAAGACTAGGCAAGAGGAAATAGAATACTATATTAGGCGCCACAATATTGCTTCATATGTGGTTTTAGACGATGATGAATCTTTGTTTCCTAATAGGGATAGAATTAATCTGTATTTGACAGATTATAAAACCGGGTTAACCGAGAAGGATATCAAGGCTCTTAGAAAGAAATACAAAGGAGGGTGATTGATATGATCTATATTACAGGTGATACTCACGCTGATTTTACCTATCGTTTTAATGTTGAAAACTTTCCGGAACAACGGGAAATGACTAAGGATGACTATGTAATAATTTGTGGTGATTTTGGTGGAGTATGGAATGAGGATCGAGAGAGCAAGAACGAAAAATACTGGCTTGATTGGTTTGAGGAAAGATCATACACGCTTTTGTTTGTTGATGGAAACCACGAAAATTTTGACAGGCTTTATGAATACCCCGTAATGGAGTGGCATGGTGGGAAAGTCCACAAACTACGTCCGCACGTTTTACATTTGATGCGTGGTCAGGTTTTTGACATTGATGGAAAGAAAATATTTGCCTTTGGAGGAGCGAGTAGCCATGACATTACTGGGGGGATTCTCGAAATAGATGATCCAGATTACAAATTTAAGAAAAAACGACTAGATAGAGACTGGATTCCATATCGAATTAATCACATCAGTTGGTGGGAACAGGAACTTGCCAGCAAAGCGGAAATGGACGAGGGGATTAGTAATCTTCGTGCAAATGATTACACGGTAGATTATATAGTGACACACTGTTGCTCAACAAGTACGCAGGTCCTTATAGGGGGATCTATGTATAAGCCGGATCGAGAGACTGATTATTTGGAATACATCAAGAACCAAACATATTACAAAAAATGGTTTTTTGGTCACTATCACGATAATCGGAATATATTTGATAAAGAGATTCTTATATATGAGCAGATGCTTCGTATTTCGTAAAAACGTAAATCAAAATGAAAAAAGGAAGGAAGGATCGCATGAAAGAAACTAAGTATTTCTTGATTTTGGAAAGAATAGTCGCTAAGGAGGATTCGACAGGAGATTACATATTTAAGGATGGTAATTGGGAACCTGATACAACGAATATGATCTGGGATCGGCTTATGGGATATGATCCGACCGAAGATTCGGATTCTCCATATGCTATAGGGAATACTTCCATTATGGGAGAGATAGAGGAAATAAGCTATGAAAAAGCGATGGAGTTAATTGGAAAACCGTGAATATCTGCCAATGGAAACAAAACTATAGTACCAATCCAAAGGGCATAAAGTGGCCAATGGCGCAGGTGCTATTTTTTTGCTTGACAATGTAGTCAATGACTACATATAATATAGTTAGATATACGCATTGACTACATGACGGAGGTAGTGATCATGAAGAAGGAAAAGTATAACATGGAAGGAATCGAGAACGAAGTAGATAAGCATGGCCCTAATGATAAGGACGCAAAGCGCAGG
>JAEEGL016032156.1_pt1 | contig 14388 bp, 13 predicted proteins | sample 9134231 | NCBI WGS metagenome assembly JAEEGL01 (sample SAMN16246548, study PRJNA631951) | gut metagenome | biome: gut microbiome; feature: rumen; material: fiber-attached | host: Bos | place: Iran: Karaj | collected 2018-10
ATCTCGGCGCGCTCTGCGAGGCCTTCCGCGGGATCCCGTACACGTACGAGGCTGTCGCCGAAGTAATTGAAAAGTCCGGCGCCGCGGAATACTTCCCCGGGATCGACCCGTCCGACATAGTCTGATATGACCTGATACCGATAATTACCGTCCGCTCCGCTTTTCGCGGAGCGGTTTTTTACGCCGTTTTGTTATTTATTTAACAATATTGCCTGTTTTTTATACCTTTCAGCGTCCGTATTCATAATCTTTTTTGAAATTATCCGCATTTCGGCGAAAAAAAATCGTTACACGCTTGACAAAGTTGTGATATAATCAAATTGCATACAATCGGGATTTGTGGCTTCCCGGCGGCTCGTTTTCCGCCCGGTTCTTCGACTTGACTGACGGATACGCTTCCCGGGACAGTCTTACCATATACGTTTGCAATCTTTGGAGAATGGAGGTGTAACGATGTTCCGGGTCGATGACTTGGTAGTATACGGATCAAGCGGTGTATGTAAAATAATCGACATCAGTAATCCGGCTCAGGCCGCACATTATACGGATAAGCTTTATTATAAGCTTCAGCCCGTCTTTGGCTCGGAGACGATATTCACGCCGGTGGATACAGCTATTTTTATCCGCCCTGTTATTTCTAAGGAAGACGCCCAGAAACTCATGGCGAAGATCCCTTCGATACGCGAGGAGGTCTACGTCAACAAGAATCTGACCGTGCTCACGGCGCACTACAAGGAAGCGCTGCAGGAATACGAGTGTGAAGATCTCGTCCGCATAATAAAGAGTGTCCGCGTAAAGAATAAAACTGCTGTGGCCAACGGCAAAAAGCCGGGCCAGATAGACCAGCGCTACATGAAGCGCGCCGAGAGTCTTCTCTGCGGCGAGCTTTCAGTCGCCCTCGGCATAAGCCGCGACGAAGTGCAGCAGCAGATCACAGATACGATCAAAAAGACGGAAGAAGCCTGAAAACCGACTCCGAATTAAAAGAAGCGCTGCCGGGAGGATTCCCGGCAGCGCTTCTTTTATCCGGAATGCGCAGCGCCGTCCACCCGGTACATGGACGGCGCTGTTCTCCCGATGCCTGAAAGAAAAAACTTCGTTGGATTTCAAATTCTGATGTTCATAAGGCTTTTAAAGGTTTTTTACAGGTGAAGTTTTCCTATTCAAGCACGATAACGGTTGCTCCTGCAGGAACCGTCTCCCCTTTATTGAAGAGGATCTCCTTAACGGTTCCGTCTGCGTCAGCCGTAATGTCATTTTCCATTTTCATCGCTTCCAATACGAATACCGTATCGTCCGCAGAAACTTTGTCCCCTACGTTTACTTTGATTTCCAGAATAGTTCCCGGCATAGGACTATCAACATTATACATAGTTGCTCTCCTTTTCCATCGGCTTTTCTGTTCGCCGATCAACTCATTATTTCGAAGCCGCGGCGATATGCGCAGCGATTGCGTTCAGCATATCGTTGTTCGCTTTTCTTGCCGCAAGAGCTTCATCCATATCCACTACTTTGAACTTGATCGTTTCGTTAGTCTTCGCCTGCGCGAGCATGTTCAGATCAACGCTTATGATCGCCGCAGGTGTCATGTATCCGCCGCAGGTAACAGTATCGGCCAGAAGCGCTATCGGTTCCGTCGGATCCGGCACCTGAATGCCGCCCACCGGATAGCCGGCTTCGACTACGTTCGTCTGACCGCTGCCAGCGCCGAACGGCTGCTCTCTTTCGATCAGTTCAAGCGGGATATCAGGGTGTATTCTGTATCCTACTCTGTTCGCGTCCGGAGTGATAGTCCATGTCGCGTCAACGAGCGCCTGCTTGCCTTTTTCCGAAAGTCTGTAGTAGAACATGCACGTCATGATACGGAGATCATAGTGGGTCGAGTACTTAGGAATATACTGTTCAGGCACTTTGGTGCCGTCAGCCACGTCGCACTTCTTCATGTTTCCTACTTTAAGCACGTCGCCTGCCTTAAGGGCTCTGCCTTCAAGGCCTCCGATTCTCGACGACAGGAACGTAGATCTGGATCCCTGAACGAGAGGAACGTCTATGCCGCCGGATACCGCTATGTATCCTCTGCATCCGGACTTCAGCGCGCCGAATGAAAGAACATCTCCGGCCTTGACGCGGATGGCGCTCCACATTGCAACCGCCTCGCCGTTGATTTTAGGCTGCATTTCGGCGCCTGTAAGCGCTATAGTGTATTCTTCTGTGAATTCGAGCGTCGGTCCTACGAAAACGCTTTCAAGCGCAGCTGCGCCGGGCTCATTGCCAGCAAGCATGTTCGCTATCCTGTATGAATTCTTGTCGAGAGCTCCCGAAGGTGACATTCCTACGTCGTAATGTCCGTATCTGCCCTCATCCTGCACTGCGGTCTGAAGACCCGGTTTCTTTACGTTAATCATTACCGTATAACCTCCTCTTCACTTCTTTCGAGAAAGCATCGAAATCTCTGACATCCTTCGGAGTGAATTCGTATTCCTTGATGCTGTACCTGAACGTACCCGCTTCGATGTCCGCTCTGATAGCGTCGTACTCTTCCCTGTTTATGCTCTTAAGATCCCAGATGTCTCCCGGTACCGGGAACACCATGTTTTCCTTGAAGTCAGGAAGTCTCTGCGTTCCGTCGAATACAGGAGCCGCGGCGATACCGAACAGCATCGCTCCGCCGGTTCCTTCCGCCGGATAGATTCCGCCCGCGCAGCCCGCATAGAAGAACGCTCTTTCAGGAGTGTATGTACGCGGTCTCTTGTACTTAGGAACCTCTATCTGCCTTTCCTGCGGCGCGAGCTTGTAGATCCACGGCAGCCCCGGAACGAATCCGACATTGATTACGAGGTACGGCACCGAAAGCATTTCATCTATAAACGCCTGTGTCGTTTCGAACCCGTTGATGCGTCTGCAATAGTCGATATCCGTCGTCGTAGGGTCGCAGGCGAATCCTTCTCTGAACTTCATCTGTGTCTCATATGTCCACGGATCTTCAAAGAAAATCGGGTACTCAATCAGTCTGGATTTAATCTTCAGGTCGTCAACATTCTGAACGTCCGCCTCAACTTTCCGGATCTCCGCCTCGAACTCTGCCGGAGGGATGATATCCGGATTGAACCGGAGCATGAGCTGCGCGTTTCCCGCGCACGCCTCAACTATTCCCGGAATGTTTTTTGATTTGATTTCTCTCAGCATCCCGATTATACGGAACGTTGTCTCCAGGCTGTACGACTCGCTCAGTTCCACAAAGAGGAATTCGTCGCCCGCAAAACTGTAGCGTGTTTTGAAATCACTCATGTCCTGCTCCTTTCTTTATTTCATAAATGACGATACAGGAGCGATCTCAACACCTGCCGCCTTCAGCGCGTTAGCTATCTTTGCTACCGTTACATCCGCGCCGGGAGTATCGCCGTGAACGCAGATCGTGTCAATGTTGATGTCCAGATCATTTCCCGAATCGGAAATGACCTTTTTCTCGGTTACCATACGGACAACTCTCTTCGCTCTTTCGTCCGGGTCACCGGCCGCCGCGTGCGTACGGATCGGAACTATAGATCCCGCGTCAGTGTGCTCGCAGTCAGCGTACCCTTCCTTCGCGATCGGAATACCCATCTGCCGTCCGAGTTCCGTGAATTCGGAATGCTCAAGCGCGAATACTATGGTCTCATCGTTCATTTCGGCGATCGCTTCAAGGATCGCTCTCGCTACCTTGGCGTCGGTCTGCCCCCACATATAAAGCTGACCGTGAGGTTTACAGTGCTGGAGTTTCTGGCCTGTGATTCTTACGAACTCCCTGAGCGCGCCCATCTGATACGTCACGTAATCCTTTATTTCCTGCTCGGATATGAGCATTCTGCGTCTGCCGAATCCGACCATATCCGGAAATCCGGGATGCGCGCCGATCGCTACGCCATGCTCCTTGGCAAGCGCGACCGTCTTTCTCATAACGTGCGGATCGCCCGCGTGATAACCGCAAGCTACGTTTATGGAAGAAACGTAGTTCATGATCTCTTCGTCGTTGCCTATTCTGTAAAGGCCGAAGCTCTCTCCCATATCGCAGTTGATATCGATTTTAAGTGCCATGCTTACACCTCCTTTAACGTCTGTCTGCCGTCTGTTATACCGCTATGCCTTTTCCTTGATCTTGCAGACTTCCTTGCACGAATTCTGCTCTGTGCAGCATACAGAACAGATAGTCTGATTGAGATGCGGGCAGTAGAGCATATCTTCTCTTACATACTCGCCGCCGCAGCGTTCGCATACGAGCTTCTCTTCCGGGTCGCCTTCGAGAACGTCCGCTTTGTTCGCGTGCTTCTGATACTTGCCCTTGGTCGCAAGCGTGAATATCGCCGTAAGAACGAAAGCCAGAGCTCCGGATACGATACCCGCCATGCTTGTCCAGTACCCGCCGAACGCTCCAAGTGTCATCGGTGTTCCGATACCAAGCGCTATGATAAGCGCGATGGTGCCGCAAGGATTGAAGTAGTACATCGACGGTCTCTTGAACTGGACTTTCTTCTCTCCGACCTTGAACAGTGTACGCACCATGATGTCAGCGACAACCGTAAATACCCACGCTATAACGAACACGCCTTCGAAAGCGAGAAGCGTCGTCATGTTGGAAAGAGCATCCAGGAACATAGCGACTACTCCGAGCACTACCATAACTATCGTCCACCACTTTCTGGATATCGAAAGATGGAATACCTGCGCGAAGAAGTTGGCCAGAGCGAGCGAACCCGAGTAAACATTCGATACCTGAATTCTTATCTGTGTCATTACAATGAAGAGCACGCCGAGGATGCCTCCGAGCGTCACGATGTAGATTCCAGGGTTTGTATCGCCGTTCAGCTTAACCGCAAGGAATATGCCTGCCATAGCTACGACGAGATAAGTGATAACGTAGAATCCGAATCCCATAAATACGACTGCCTTTTTGGCTTCAGTCGGCTTGATGAAACGTCCGAGGTCGGCCGCCGTAGGTGCCATAACAACCAGCGCGAACGTCGTGGCAATACCCTGAAGAAGAGCCGGGCCTGAAGATTCATCGATATAGTCAGGCATATACGACGTCCAGCTTACGTCAGGATTACCTATGCGGTTAACGACTACAAGAAGGATGATCAGACAGATGAAATAGATCGGTGTTGTCGGGGTCGCGATCTTCTCCATGAGCGTTACGCCGTAGAGTGTCAGCACGCAGAAGAGAACACCTGCCGCTATATACCAGACGCCCATCGGAACAGCCGGCCAGTAGACCGAGAGTCCGGAGATCATTATCTGACCTTCAAACGCATAGAATAATGCGAAGTTAAAGATATAAATCAGCGAGATTACTGCGGAACCCATATATCCAAGGCCGGCGCCTCTTGTCAGAAGCTCACAGTTAAGACCTTGCTTGGATCCGAAGAATGTGAATACTGCCGAACCGACGCCGGCCAGTATTCCGCCGATAATAAGGCTGATAATTGCGTTCTTTGTACCTATCGTCATAGCGAGAGTACCGCCCCACGCTATGAAGAACATAGCCGTTCCTATGCCAAGGTACGAAAAGAATATCTGCCACCAGTGCCATTTTCTGAAATACTGAGGAACGTAGCGAATTGAGAAGTCATCCATTACTTCCTCGCGCTGAACGTTCTTCGATTCAACTTGAGTCTTAGACATATCCTTTCTCCTCTTTTTAGTAAAGCAATAATCAGTATCTGCGCAGTTAACTGATGCCATCATGAATCGTAATACGCAATCACCGTGCCAATTCCGGCATCCGGTTTCCTGCATGCCGGGCGGAAGATATAAAGCAAAGACTTTTCAACGTTTACGGCATCTGTACGCACGTCTGTGCCGCTCCATCCGGCTTGTATTCAGCAATGAATATTATTCCATTTTTAAAAACATCCCATCTGTGAATGCGCCGTTCTGCCGAAATAACGGCCGTAATACGCCATTGTTTCATTTTCGAAATTATTTCGGCATTCTTTTCATTTTTGAAACTCTATTGCATTATTTGAATTATATGATATTTTATAACTAATCCTACACAGTGTGATAATGGCAGGTGAACGGGAATGAATCATATGGGAAAAACAGAACTGGCAAACCTGCTGCTGCGCAATTACTGCGCCGCAGACTGCGGAGAAAAAGCATCGCGCGTTCTTGAATATATGATAGAGAACGAATTTTATTATGCCCTTGTTACGGATCGCGGAGTGCCTTCCGCTGTCGCGGAAATGCAGTCTCTGCTGGATATCCGGGCGAACGGCGGCTCCGGTTTCGCGAAAAAAAGCATACTCGAGTGTTCTGACAGGAATCTCGACGCGTCGCACAAAACCTCGCTGCCCGCGAATCCCTCATCCGCTTCTCTGGCAAAATACCTCTTTATCGAAAAGTCTCAGAATGAATCATATATATTCGACACCTCCCGCTTTCGCCAGATAGAAGAAAGCATAATTGCTAAATCCGCCCGTACCACGATATTTCCCGAAATCGCCGAGAACTCTTACGATGGTATATTCATTATCTCCGCCAACGGTCTTACTCTCTACGTGAACGAAGCTTATAAAAAGCTTTCCACTTCCACAAAAGACAGTCTTATGGGGCTCTATGTTGAGGAGCTGGCCGCCACCGGCCGTCTGGTCGATTATTATACCCGGAACGTGTTCCAGACTAAACAGCCGATGACCGTACAGGAGAAGATGTACAACGGCAAAAGGGTCATCACCTCCGCGGTTCCGGTTCTTTCAAACAGCGGAGATCTGAAATTCGTGATCTACAACGTACGCGATGTATCCGAACTCGTCTGGCTCGAAAACGTCTTTGTTAAAGAGCAATTATACGATATGCTGGGGATTCCTTCCCGCAGTATGTCGGAAGACGAATTCATTCTGGAAGGCATAGTGGCTGACAGCCCGCTGACAAAGCAGGTGATCGACCTTGCCCACAAGATAGCCGGGATGGATTCAACAGTTCTCCTTACGGGTGAAACCGGCGCAGGGAAAGACGTTCTGGCAAAATATATATATGAAAACAGTTCACGCCGCGGCAAGCCGTTCGTCAAGCTCAACTGCGGCGCCATTCCCTCTCAGCTTCTGGAATCCGAATTGTTCGGTTACGCGCCGGGAGCCTTTACCGGTGCCGCGTCAAAGGGTAAAGAGGGTTTGTTCGAAAGGGCGAACGGCGGCATACTCTTCCTCGATGAAATCGGCGAACTGCCGCTAAACGTTCAGTCGACATTACTTCGCGTTCTTCAGGACAATGAAGTGCGGCGTGTCGGCGCGACAGAGTCCAGAACAGTTGACGTGCGGATTATAGCCGCCACAAACCGCAACCTGCCCGAAATGATGAAGAAGGGACAGTTCAGGGAAGACCTTTTTTACAGGCTCAATGTGGTAGGCATCAATATCCCTCCTCTGCGCAAGCGCAAGGAGGACATACCGGGGCTTACCGAACTCTTTATCTCTGAACTGAACAAAAAATACAAGATGAACAAAACGGTGAGCGCTAGTTTTCTGAAGGGGCTCATGCTTATGGACTGGCCGGGCAACGTCCGTGAACTGTCCAATTTCATCGAGCGTCAGTTTGCCATGAACGAGGCGACGGTGCTTGACACATTCGTCAACAAATACACCGCGGAACCGCAGGAAGCTCCCGAAGCGGAAGCCAATATATTCATCAACGGAATCATGAATATGGAAGACGCGGTCGAGTATGTTGAAAGTTCTCTGATCGAAAAAGCGCTTGCGCAATCAAAAAACAGCAAGGAGGCTGCCGCCCTTCTGGGCATGAGCCTCCCTACGTTCTCACGCAAGCACGCGAAATACAGAGAAAAAAACGGTATCGATTAACAGCCGTAGTTTTTAAGTACGCTCGGACCGGTATCGCCTATTCCTCGCTGAAATCGGTATCCATAGCGACTTCGAGCGCGTAGTCCGGATACGCCTTCGCCACGTCCGCCACGATGCCGCGGTAAACGGCCGGACGGTCTGCCGCGTCGAAGCTTATCACCACGTCGAAGCGCATCTTCTTATTCGCGCTGTCCAGATAAAAGCCGTGCATCTGGAGCACGTGCTCATGCGACAGCACTATCTTCCTGACGTTCTCGCGGGCTTCCACCGCCGCGGGATCCTTTGTGTTCATCGAGTATACGCCCACTGCCGTAAGAATGACGCGGTGCTTTTTATACACTTCGACCGTGATCTCGCGGATGAGCTTGTCGAGCTGATCCGCCGAATACGTGTCGGGCACTTCGATGTGGACCGATCCGTTGTACGCGTCCGGGCCGTAGTTGTTCAGCACGAGGTCGTACGCGCCCGAAACGTCCGGAAAGCTCATTACGGTCGCGCGTATCTCCTTCGCGAGCTCCGCGTCGCCCTGCTCACCGAGTATCTTCGAGATCGTCTCCATGAGCATCTCGAAGCCGGCCTTTATTATCACGACCGAGATCACCGCGCCGAGCCACGCCTCGAGCGACAGTCCCGTGTTCAGGAATATTACCGCCGCCACTAGCGTCGCCGCCGAGATCACCGAGTCGAGCTTTGCGTCTTCGCCCGAGTTCACGAGCGAATCCGAATTCACCTTTTCGCCCACGCTCTTTACGTATCTCCCGAGAACGATTTTCACGACGACCGCCACCGCCACTATTATCAGCGATACTGTCGAATAATCCGGCACGTCGGGCGATACTATCTTCTTTACCGATTCGACGAACGACGTTATGCCGGCGTACAGCACGATGACCGAAATGATCATGGCGCTGAGGTATTCGATCCTTCCGTATCCGAACGGATGCTTTTTGTCAGGGGCTTTGCCCGCCAGCTTCGTGCCCACGATCGTTATAAGCGAGCTCGCCGCGTCCGAAATGTTGTTCACGGCGTCGAGCGTTATCGCGATTGAGTTCGTCATTATACCGATGGCCGCCTTGAAGGCCGCCAGGAACACGTTCGCGAGTATCCCTATAACGCTGGTGCGTATTATCGTCTTGGAGCGCGAATCATCGCGGGCTGCAGCGTCCGCGGGTCCGTTCGCCGCTATCGTTTCCTTGAGAGAGTTGATCTTTTCTATCGGAGAAGCCATCTGCCGTTCCCTTTCATTTTTCACCGGTCACCGGCCGCCGTACGCGCCCGGAACCGGCTGAAATCGCCTTTACACAACTGTCTTTATCCGCGCGAGGCCCTGCCGACCGCCCAGCATACGCCGAACGCGGCAGCGTCAGCCGCCACAATAGTCGATCCGACAGGAGTTCCGGCCAATATCGAGATAACCATGCCCGCGAACGCGCATGCGACCGAAAGCACCGCGGAGCAGATCGTCACGCTCCTGAAGCTCCGGAAGAGCCGCATCGCCGAAAGCGCCGGGAATATCACAAGAGCCGATATGAGGAGCGACCCCACGAGGTTCATTCCGAGCACTATGATCACCGCGATTATAACGGCTATGAGCAGGTTGTATCTGCCCGCGTCCGTCCCCGCGGAAACCGCGAAGTTTTCGTCGAAGGTCACCGCGAATATCCTGTTGTACAGCGCCACGAACAGCACTACGACCGCTATCGAAAGCACCGCGCAGACTATCACCTCGCGCTGCGTTATCGTCAGTATCGAAGTCGATCCGAAGAGCGTGCTGCAGACGTCGCCCGATATGTTCGAGGACGTCGAAAAGACGTTCATTATAAGATAACCGAAGGCCAGCGCCCCGACCGATATCATCGCTATCGCGGCATCGCCCTTGATCATGGTGTTCTGCCCCGTTCTGAGAAGCAGCACCGCGCATACGACCGTTATCGGAAGCACTATCAGCATGTCGTTCGAAACGTTCAGTACGGACGCTATCGCCAGCGCTCCGAAAGCCACGTGCGACAGACCGTCGCCTATGAACGAGAACCTCTTCAGCACGAGCGTCACTCCGAGGAGCGACGAGCAGAGCGCTATCAGCACTCCGACGATCATCGCGTAGCGCACGAACGGATACTGCATGTATTCGAAAAGCTCAGCCAGCATTACGCCTCACCGCCTTTCTCATTCGATACGGCGTCCGCGCCGCTCCGCATCAGGAAATACTTCCCTTCCGGGCTCGCAAGATACTCGTCGCGCGTTCCGTAGAAGAGCGTCTCGCCGATGTGCAGGATGTGGCTCGCGTACTTCACCGCCGCCGCGATGTCGTGCGAGATCATGATTATAGTTATGCCTTCCGCGTTCAGGCCCGCTATCAGTTCGTACATCTCCGCTGTAACCATCGGGTCGAGCCCCGAAACAGGCTCGTCGAGGAGAAGTATCTTCCGCGTCGCGCAGAGCGCCCTCGCCAGAAGCACGCGCTGCTGCTGACCTCCCGAAAGCTCTCTGTAGCATCTGTCCGCGAGCTGCGACAGCCCGAGAAGCTCCATGTTGTCCGCGGCAAGCTTTTTCTCTTCCTTTCCGTAGAACGGGCGCGATCCCAGACGTCCCTGACATCCGGAAAGCACTATCTCGCGTACCGACGCCGGAAAATCGCGCTGAACGAGCGTCTGCTGCGGCAGATACCCGATCTCGTTGCGTCTCAGACCGTCGCCGACGGTTATCTCGCCCTTTATCGGGTTCTTAAGCCCGAGCAGCGTCTTCATAAGCGTCGTCTTTCCCGAACCGTTCTCACCGACGATGCAGAGATAATCCCCCGCTCCGACCGAGAAATTCAGGTCGTCGACTATTGTATGCGAATCGTATCCGAGGGAAAGCCCCCGAACCTCTATCAATGACATTTCATCCTCCGTCTGCCCCGCGCGTCACGGACGCCTTGAGGCATTATCAGTTCAGCTTCGAAAAACGGCCTCATCCGGCGCTTTTCTGGCATTCCTCACACAGCCCGTAGAAAACCGTGCGGCGCGGATCGAGCTTGAATCCGTGCTCTTCGTACAGGTGGTCGCCGATCCCCTCGAGCTCCTCGCAGTGCATGTGGATTAGCTTTCCGCACTTCTCGCACTTGCAGTGGAAGCAGATCTCGCCTTCAACGTGGCTGTCCGCGCTCACGTATTCGAAGCACGCGGGCGTGTTCGCGTCGATGATGTATTTGTTTACGAGACCTTCGTCCACAAGGCTTTCGAGCTGCCTGTAGACCGTCGACTGGCCCACGGCCGAGCCGTTCGACCTGAAGTATTCGCATACGTCGGCCGCGGTGATATGCCTGCCCTGAACCGAAACGAGATAACCGAGTATCTCCTCTCTCTGCTTTGTCTTGTATCTTGATCTCTGATTCATTTTCCGGATCCTCCGCGCACTTGCCGAATGCATTCCGATTCCCGTGCGATTCCCGCGCGATTCCCGCGCGATTCCTTTTCGCCGCGCAAAAAGCCCGCGCTAATTTGATAACCGTTCCCGATTATATATCAATCTCCGGCGTTTGTCGAGAGATTCGGGAATAATTATCAAATCAGGCGGGCACTGCCGTCCGTTCACTTATCCGGCGTCGCGGGCATATCCGGGCATTTACTCATCCGGCGTCGCGGACACCGCATCAATTCACTTATCCGGCATCGCGGATTCAGTCATCAAGCATCGCGAGCAGCATGTCGCCGTTGTCCTTCAGCCATCCGTGCTTTTCGCGGTACTCCGGGAAAACTCTCAACACTTCGGCGTAAAACCGTTCGGAGTGATTCATTACGCGAAGGTGGCAGAGCTCATGCACCACGACGCTGTCCAGCACCTCCGGAGGAGCGAGCATCAGCAGGCAGTTGAAGCTCAGATTGCCCTTGCTGCTGCAGCTTCCCCACCTCGTCTTCTGCGCCCGGATGGTTATCCTTCCGTATGTCACGCCCATCAGCGCCGCGTAATGAGCCGCCCTTTCCGGGATCACGACCGACGCCTTTTCCTTAAGCTCGCGGATCTCGTCCCGCGTGAGCCTGCGGACGCGCGAGCGCTCCTCCTCCCGGGCCTGAGCCTTCGCCATGTTCTTCGCTATCCAGCTCCCATTTCTCGCCAGAAAGCGCTCGATCTCGGCGTTTGACGCGCGCCGCGGGGCGCGCACGATCAGTTTGTTCCGTTTTATCTCCGCGCTTATAGTCCTTCGGCTGCTGCGGATGATCTCGTATTCGTATTCAGCCATATTGCGATCTGTTCCCATCGTTTTCGAATGCAGCGATTCCCGGGCGACCGCCGTCACGGTCTGATTGTCTCCTGCCCGGGCTGGTCGCCTTCCTTATGATATCGATTGTACCACATATCGGCGTTCCGGGCTGCATTTATCGCCGTCCGGGCTTAATTGACAACGCGCACCGGCTGAATTACAATAGAGGAGCCGGTCAGGCGGCCGGTATGATACGCGCGATTGGCGGAATTGGCAGACGCACCAGGTTTAGGTCTTGGCGGGCAACCGTAGGGGTTCAAGTCCCTTATCGCGCACCATAAACAAACACCCCGGATCTCCGGGGTGTTTGTTTTTTGTCCTGTAAGAGGGACTTGAACCCGAAAGGGCGCAATGGTACTATTACCACCCTATCACCCACGGCAGCTGCGGAAGCGCGAAACCGATCAGGAAAGACGCCGCGTTCGCGACAAACGCGTACAGCGTGAAACGCTTCCAGCCGAACTTTCCGTCGCTGAGCAGGCGCGTGTAGACCGCCGCTTCGACCGCGAACACTATTATCTCACATACCGGATAAACGATCAGCACTCCGAACCAGTTCGCCGACAGGCTGCTCATCAGGAACAGATTCAGCCCGATCTGGGTTATTATATTCGTTACGCATATTACTCCAAGCTGTTTCCGGCTGCGAAGCGCGAACGCGAGAGCTATCAGAAGCTCGACGGCCAGTGTCACGGCGAGCCTCAGCGCAAACGCCCCGAACCAGCTCACATGGTTCTCTTTTACCGAGATCGTGCCGTCGGAAACGTCGACCGTCGCCGTGTAATAGCTGTCAAAGGCGAATCTGTCCAGGCTGCCGCTTATGATCGTGCGGTCCTGCTCCGGTATATAAATCAGTATTCTGAACGGATCCGGCGGATAGTACGTCCATCTTATCGGAGCTCCGTCGGTCGTGTTGAACACGTTCCCCACGAAATACCAGCCGTCGCCGCTGCACTCCCTGAATTTATAGAACATATCCTCGGTGATTCCGTCGTTCGCGTACCAGTCGTAGTACTCCTGTTCCACGTACCACGGCCCGATGTTCTCACGGTCGGCAAGGAGCGTCGAGAAGCATTCGACCCCTTCGAGTCCGCTGAAATCCACAGTGACCGATGGCTTCGGTCCCGAGTCCGCGAATACGGCGGAAGTCTGGGCCGCGAACAGCATTATTACCGCTGTCAGAAGCGCCGCTATACGTTTTTTCATGTTCTCTTCTCCCCTCCGCGGCACGCGTCCGGACGCGCCGCTGTTACAATGCTATCGGATTATTATACACCATCGCACACTCTTTCGGAAGAGCGGCCGTGAGTATGTGATATTTTTGTAACGATTTCGCCGCTTCCGCTTGTAAACGACCCGGATTTCGTATACATTTATATGGTATGGTGTTTCCTGCGGGTGCGGTTCCCCGCCGGCGGCCCATGAAAGGTGGTATTGAATGTACACGCTCAACCTTGATCCTGCAGCGCTTACCATTTCACTGTTCTGCCTCGTATACAGTGTGGTATCGAAATATAAAAAATACACCCCGCCGAAAGGTATCAATGCGAAGTTTCTCAATCAGCACTTCGTATTTCTGATCATTCTGGTGATCAATATCCTTGCGGCAGGAGCTTCCGCGGGCAGCGTATACCTCGGGAACCACGTCTACGTCAGTTCATACGTCCAGCTGATGTTCCTCAACGAGGTGTTCTTCGTATGCCATTCGTCGCTTCCGATCTGCCTTACGCTGTATTTCATGGACGTAAACGGCTCGATCCTCGGAAGGCGGCCGATATTCTATAAGCTGTTCGTCGCTCCGTATCTGCTGAGCGAACTGATTGTTCTCACTAATCCGATCACCGGCCTTGCGTTCTACATAGACCCGGGTCTCATATACCACAGAGGGTCTCTGCTTGTCCTTCTCTATATGATATCGCTGATCTATTTGGTAACCGGCTTTTACTTTTTCTTCAGATACAAGCTGGCGATCTCCGCGATCGACCGGGTAACCGTGGTCGCCGTAGTCGCCCTGGCAATTATGGGCGTGCTGCTCCAGGCGTTCGTGCCCGAGCGTCTTGTGGAGCTGTTCCTCGAATCACTGGCCATACTCGTGATCATGATAATACTCGATGACAACACCGGTGCCCTTGACCCGGATACCAACGTGTTCAACCGAAACGCGTTCATCGCGACCAACCGGAGGCTTATGGTCAACGGCCGGTCGTACAGTATCGTTGTGCTCAAGCTGGCCAATCTCGAACTGATCTCGCGCCTCTTCAACAGCCGAGACGTCGACGGCCTTATGGCAGACATCGCGAGGTGGCTCGA
>JAEEGL013846235.1_pt1 | contig 14387 bp, 11 predicted proteins | sample 9134231 | NCBI WGS metagenome assembly JAEEGL01 (sample SAMN16246548, study PRJNA631951) | gut metagenome | biome: gut microbiome; feature: rumen; material: fiber-attached | host: Bos | place: Iran: Karaj | collected 2018-10
GCCAGGGGGAGTGTGTTCTTCGCATTATTTTCGGAATCAAATAATTCTAAGGAGATAAGGAGAGAAGGAGTGTTCATATTCTCGGATGATTTCGCAATTTATTAGAAGGGAGAGGTCAAGGTGAAAAGACCTCCTTTTCTCCTATTCTCCTTAGACCAATTGATTCTCTATAGAGTCATGGAGTTTCCGCATCATTTCCGTCCTTTCCGCAAAATTTCCGCAATCAGTTATTTTGTCGGGCTCGGAGGCCCGACCTCCTACATTCACTATGCATTTAGTAGTCATCGTAGATGACAAAAGTTTCCGCATTTTCCTTCTTTTCGGGCCTTTTCGCAATCAAATAATTCTAAGGAGTTAAGGAGGGAAGGAGGGTTCATATTCTCGGATGATTTCGCAATTTACTAGAAGGGAGGTTCAAAGGTGAAAAGACCTCCTTTCCTCCTATTCTCCTTAGACCAATTGATTCTCTATAGAGTCAAGGAGTTTCCGCATCATTTCCGCATTTTCTGCATTATTTCCGCTTTCCATTTATTTGTCGGGCTCGGAGGCCCGACCTCCTACATACACTATGCATTTAGTCGTCATCGCAGATGACAAAAGTTTCCGCATCATTTCCGCATTTTCTGCAATATTTCCGCAATCCATTAATTTGTCGGGCTCGGAGGCCCGACCTCCTACACTCACTATGCATTTTGTCGTCATCGTAGATGACAAAAGATTTTCGCATTTTTTCGCCCCTTCGCATTTTTTTCGCAATCCAATAGTTTTCGCAATCAAACAAACGACTCATCTACTCGTCAATCATACAAACGACTCGTCAACTAAAAAACAAACCACTTTATTTTGCGTTGCATTCCATTTTCACTAACTTTGCCGAGAAAATGTAAATGATATGCTTTCACCCTATTTCAAGATGCTTTCACCCTACAGCAAGATATGGCTGACGGGCATTTGCTGCCTTTTCTGCCTCAGCGGCCATACCAGTGAGGTGGTGTGGTTTGACGGCCACAACCCCGTGACCTACACAGTCGACAAAAAGGCGGCCCCTGTGGTGAAAACCGCCCTCAGTCTGTTTTCTGACGACATGCAACAGGTGACAGGCCTGCCGGCACGCTATTCCTCCCGCGGTGTCATCAAGATCGTCCAAGGCAACGGCACCGACGATGGTTTCCGCATTGAGGTGAAAAAAGGGAAAATCATCGTAGAGGGACATAATGCCAGGGGCACGGCCTATGGCATACTCCATCTGTCACGACTGGCCGGAGTGTCGCCCTGGGTGTGGTGGGGCGATGTCGTACCCGCAAGAAGAGACCGCCTCACCATCGACAGCGAATACCACACCGAGCAGACACCCTCCGTGGAATACCGGGGCATCTTTATCAATGACGAAGACTGGAGCACACGGCCGTGGAGCCTGGGGGCTGACACCTCGCGCCAACCTACCATCTCCGCCGATACCTACCGCAGGATTTTCCAACTGCTGCTCCGCCTGCGCGGCAATGCCATCTGGCCGGGCATGCACCCTGGTACGACTGCCTTCTTCAAGATACCTGGAGCCAAAGCCGTGGCCGACTCGTTTGGCATCGTCATCGGCTCCTCTCACTGTGAACCGCTCCTGCGCAACAATGTGGACGAGTGGGATGCCGATGTGAGAGGCCGCTTCAACTACAAGACCAACCGCCAGGCGGTCGTCGACTACTGGACAGAACGCCTGAAAGAGGTGAGCACCTCCTCCAACAATATGTTCACGATTGGCATGCGAGGCATACACGACAGTTCGATGGAGGGCTATAACACGGAACAGGAGAAATATGATGCCTTGCAACAAGTGATCAACGACCAACAGGAGTTGCTCCGCCGACATATCGGTGACCCGTCGAAACAGACACAGGTGTTTGTGCCCTACAAAGAAGTGCTGCAACTCTACGAGAAAGGACTGCAGGTGCCCGACTATGTGACGCTGATGTGGTGTGACGACAACTATGGCTACATGACGCGCCTGTCGGACAGCGCCGAGCAAAAGCGCGCTGGTGGCGGCGGGGTCTATTACCACCTGAGCTACTGGGGCCGACCGCACGACTATCTGTGGCTGACCACCACGCAGCCGGGCCTCATCTACAACGAACTGCGTCAGGCGTACGACCACAACGTGCGCAAACTCTGGATCGCCAATGTGCATGACCCCAAAGTGGCGGGGTATGACCTGGAACTGTTTCTCGACATGGCGTGGGATATCAACAGCGTAGGTGGCGAGACCCTCACCAACCACTATCGGGCCTGGCTGTGCCGACAGTTTGGACCCACTGCCGGCGAGGCCATCTTCCCGGCCATGGTTCAGTTTTACAAACTCTGCGGCGAGCGAAAGCCGGAGTTCATGGGATGGAATCAGGTGGAGCTGGACAAGAAAAAATACAACCGGGGCATCAGTCCCGTGACCGACACCGAGTTCAGCTTGACGGCCTTCGGGGGCGAACTGGACAGGTACTTAGAACAGTATGGCGACATCATCGCCACGGTAGAAGAGGCGGAGGACGTGATACGCCCCGAACTGCATGACGCCTACTTTGCTGCCATCAAATATCCCGTCTTGGCGGCCGCCGCTCATGCTTACAAACTATTGTTGGCACAGAAGGCGAGACAGACCGCCCATGACAGCATCTCCGTAGCATTCAGCAAGGCTGCTTACCAGGAAGTGCAACAGTTGACCGACTACTATAACAACGAGATGGCAAACGGCAAATGGAAAGGACTGATGAACGCCCATCCTCGTGACCTGCCCGTCTTTGACGAGCCCAACCTGCCAATCCAGTTGACCGACACGGAGGCGCAAGAACTGATGGCCCGGCCCAGACCATCCAGTCTCCGACATCCCATACAGACCGAAGAGGGGGTCATCGCCCGCCATGCCGCTTCCTACGACCGCGCCGATGGGCACACGCAGGTCATACAAATGCTGGGTCATAGCATGAAGGCCGTGGCATTGGCAAAGGGCGCGTCACTCTCCTACGATTTCGAGGTTGCCAAAGAGGGCGACTACACCCTGCTCACCGCCCTCATTCCCACACAGCCCAACGACAATGGCGACCTGCGCTACAGCGTCGCCGTCGACCAAAACGAGCCGGTGGTCTATACCTTGAAAGAACCTTTCCGTTCTGAACAATGGAAACTGAACGTACTTCGTGGACAAGCCCGACGCACACTGCGCACTCATCTCACCACAGGCACCCACACCCTCACCATCAAAGCACTCGACGACCACATCGTGGTAGACCAATGGATGATCGACCCCCAAAAAGACCGTCCTTTCTACCTCCTGCCCGTCAAAGATTAACAACCCACCAATCATCAACAATATGCGACACAAAAAAACGAAAATCGGATGCCTCATCAGCATCATCGTCATAGCTGCACTGGCCATAGCACTGGCCGCCACCTGTCCCGACAAACTACAGCACAAGAGAGCGCTCTCGGGCGTGCTGAGCAAGGCTGTACAAAAGGAAGCCGCCGCCTTCCAAGGCGGGAAGTATGCGACGATCAGCGGCGCCATGTTCAATGCGGGCATGGTGGAGAAAGTGTTCGACCGACTCTTCACTTATCACAACTATGTGTTTTTCTCGGCCTGCAAATATACCCTCGGCGACAAAGACGAATTTGTGTCGCTGGGCATCATGGGACATGTGTTCACACCCCGGGAGGAAGATGTGTCTAAGGTGATTCAGAAAAAGAAAGAAGAGTTTCGGCTTATTCGGTGAGACGGAAACGGGCCACCAATGGCAGATGGTCGCTATACCCACGATGATAGCGCATACCCACATAGTTGCGCTTGGGCTGCACGCCGCCATACCGCTCGTCGTCTTCCAAAAGGAAAAGGCTGTCGTGGATATAGCAACTTTCCAGCCGTTCCTGCAGGGGCTGACTGACCAGAATGTGGTCCAGACTCCCCCACTTCCCTTTATATTTATACGTGCCCTTGGCACCATGACTGCCGCTGGCGCCCTCGGAGACATCGGCCAACCCATGCCGTGACAGATAGACCAAAGCACTGTCGGTGGCATAGTCGTTGAAGTCGCCCGCCAGGATGACTTGTGCCTGGGGGTCGACGCTCCGCAGCGAGTCGACGGCACCTACGATACGCTCTGCCACTCTCATCCGGTAGGGGCGTGTCTGTTTCTCCCCGTCCACACGACTGGGTGCATGCACCACCATCACATGCAAGGTGTCGCCACTGATGATCAGCCCTTTGGTATAGAGGATGTCACGGGTGGCATGGCGCCCTTCAGGTGGTTCCACCCGCAAGGCGTAAGAGTTCAGCAAACGAAAGGAGAAGGGTGAGAAGAGCAATGCCACATCGATGCCACGCTCGTCTTCAGAATGGGTCATGACATATTCATAGCCGGCGTTGCGCAACAGCGAACGCCTCACCAAGTCGTTGAGCACCGTGTCATTCTCCACCTCGCACAGCGCCACCAGATCGGGCAGTTGCCACGCATCGCCCTCGCCGCCACAGGAGAGGAGGGTCTGGGCCACGTGGTTCAGCTTCGTCCAATATTTCCCATGGTCCCATTTCCTCTGCGCTGTCGGCAGATACTCATAGTCGTTCTTCCCTTCGTCATGCATACAGTCGAAGAGATTCTCACAGTTGAGTTCCACCAATGTGAGCCAGGAGGTAAGGAGGAGAGTGAAGAGGGGCATAATAGTAATTAGGAATTAGGAATTAGTAGTGAGAGGTAAGAGGTGAGAGGTGAGAGGTGAGAGGTGAGAGATTACCCCTGCAGGTATAGGAATTGTCATCGCAGATGACAAAGGTTTTCGCATTTTTTCGTTCTTTCGCATTATTTTCGCAATCCATTGATTGGTCGGGCTCGGAGGCCCGACCTCCTATGTCATCACAGCAATCCAATAGTTTTCGTCCTTTTCGTCTTTTTCGTTATTTTTCGTAATAAAATTATTTCTGCATTATTTCCGCCTTTTCTGCATTATTTCCGCAATCATTTTTAGTTTTCAACTAAACAAACAACTTGTCAACTCGTCTACTTGTTAACTTGTCAACTAAAACATCAACTATTCACATTCTGCCGTATCTTTTTCAGATAGGCTTTCATGCCGTCGGCATCTTTGTTGTCGATGATTTGCATGAGGTCTTTGAGTTCTGTACGTATCTGCGCCACTTGGTCGATAGTGTAGGGATTGAAGAGCACTTCCTGCAGCAGGTAGTCATCCTCGCTGAGCACACCCTTGGCGATGCGCATGTGGCGCTTGAAGGTGGTGCCCGGCGCATCCTGGTGCTTCATGACAGCAGCGAAGACGAAAGTGCTGACAAAGGGGATACTGAGCGAATAGGCCACCGTGCGGTCGTGCTCCTCGAAGGTGTACTCGTAGATGTTGAGGTCGAGCTTGTGATAGAGGTCTTTGAAGAAGATGCGCCCCATGTAGTCGCCCTCGGTGATGATGATGGCATTCTCCTCACTGAGCTGTTGCAGATTGGCAAAGGTGGGACCAAACATCGGGTGAGTAGACACATAGCGGTGCCCGCAGTGCTCATAATACTCTTTCAGTCCGGTTTTCACCGATGCGATATCGCTGATGATGCAGTCGGCGGGCAGACTGGGCAGCACTTCGTCGAAAGCCTTGAGGGTGTATTTCACCGTCACGGCATTGATCACCAGTTCGGGCTTAAACTCACGTATCTCCTCCAGGGTGGTGAAACGCTGGGTGTTGTAGGTGAACCGCATCCGTTTCGGGTCTTTCTCATAGACGGCTGTCTCGTGTTCAAAACTGAGCAGGTCGAGAAAGAAACTACCCATCTTGCCAGCTCCAAGTACCAGAATTCTCATAGTCTTTGTGTTTAATTTCTGTTGATAATATCCATCTGCTGACGTACGCTCTCCTGGTGTACGCTCTCAAACACTTTCTTCACAAACTCGCCGTCCATGCCACAGAGTGAGCCTTGTGCGCCGCGCTTGTCGAGGATCTCGCCGTAACGGGCAGGCTGCAACACGGTCATGTTGTGCTCTTTCTTATACTGTCCGATCTCACGGCACACCCGCATTCTTTTGGCCAGCAGGTCCATCAGCTGGTTGTCCAGTTCGTCGATCTGCTTACGCAGTTCGGTGATGCCCTCGGTGGTCACTCGCTCGTCACGGATGACCAGCAGCGAGAGGATATAGTCGAGCACATCGGGTGTGACTTGCTGTTTGGCGTCGCTCCAGGCGTTGTCGGGGTCGCAGTGTGACTCGACGATCAGTCCGTCGAAGCCCAGGTCCATTGACTGCTGGCAGAGCGGGGCGATCAGCTCACGGCGTCCACCGATGTGACTGGGGTCGCAGAAGATAGGCAGACTGGGGATGCGACGGCGCAACTCAATGGGTATCTGCCACATAGGCAGGTTGCGGTAGATCTTCTTGTCATAACTGGAGAAACCGCGGTGGATGGCGGCCATCCGCTTGATACCGGCTTGGTTGATGCGCTCCAAGGCGCCGATCCAGAGTTCCAGGTCGGGGTTGACGGGGTTTTTCACCAGCACCGGCACATCGACGCCTCTCAGCGCGTCGGCGATAGCTTGCACAGCGAAGGGGTTGGCAGAGGTGCGGGCACCGATCCACAGGATATCGATGTCGTATTTCAGCGCCAGTTCCACATGTTCTGGCGTGGCCACCTCGGTGGTGACGAGCATACGTGTCTCGTCTTTCACGCGTTTCATCCAGGGCAGGGCGATCTCGCCGTTGCCTTCAAACCCACCGGGTTTGGTGCGGGGTTTCCACACACCAGCCCTGAAGATGTGGCAGCCTTTGGTGGCCAGTTGGATGGCGGTGGTCATCAGTTGTTCTTCGGTCTCTGCTGAGCACGGGCCGGCGATGACGACGGGTCGCTCGTTGTCGCTCGGAAGATGGAGGGGTTGTAATTCTAATTCCATGATCGTATTTTTATTTTTATTCAAGTTTCACATGCACTCAACTTTCAGGTAGTTAAGGAGTTAAGTAGTTATCGCTTCGCTAAGGAGTTAAGCCAAATGAATCGTAGGCTGTATCTCTTTTGCCATCAGATGTAATGGCTTAACTCCTTAACTCCTTTAACTTCTTAACTTCTCTCAACTTACGAAAGTTGAGATTTTTTTATTCTTTCCAACGCTTCTTTGATTTTTTCGTCTTTGGCACAAAGGGAGATGCGGACGTAGCGCTCGCCATTGGAGCCGAAGATGAAACCTGGGGTGATAAACACCCTTGCCTCATGGAGCACGCGTTCGGTCAGTTGCTCCGCATTGGCATAGCTGTCGGGGATTTTTCCCCATAGGAACATACCCACCTGCTGAGGGTCGTAGGTGCAACCAAGTTGACGCATGATTTGCTCTGCCAGGTCTCTGCGACGACGGTAGGTGTCGTAGTTGGCCATATGGTGCCAGTCGGCGGCATTGTCATACGCCACGGCGGCCGCAAGCTGCAGTCCACGGAACGTGCCGCTGTCGATATTGCTTTTCACTTTGAGGATCCACGAGATGAACGTGGCGTTGGTAGCGCAGAGGCCCACACGCCAGCCAGGCATGTTATGACTCTTGCTCATCGAGTTGAACTCGATGCAGCAGTCTTTGGCACCAGCCACTTGCAGCAGCGACTTCGGACTCTTGTTGAGGATGAAAGAATAGGGGTTGTCATTGACCACCACGATGCCATGACGATGGGCGAAGTCCACCAACCGCTCATAGGTCTTCATGTTGGCGTCGCCGCCAGTGGGCATATTGGGATAGTTGGTCCACATCAGCTTCACACCGCGGAGGTCCATCCTGCCCAGTTCTTCAAAATCGGGCTGCCACCCTTGGTCTTCCCGCAGGTTGTAGTTCACGATGCGCGCGCCGAGCAGGCGGCTCAGAGAGGTGTAGGTGGGGTAGCCGGGATTGGGCACCAGCACCCCATCGCCAGGATTGACAAAGGCCAGCGTGACATGCAGGATGCCCTCTTTGCTGCCGATGAGCGGCAGGATCTCTGTGGCCGGGTCGAGGGTCACGCCATACCACCGCTGGTAGAAGGAGGCCATCGCCTGACGCAGTTCGGGGGTGCCCATCGTGGGCTGGTAGCCGTGGGCGTCGTCACGCTGCGCCACCTCACACAGGCGGTCGATGGTCGATTTCGACGGCGGCATGTCAGGACTTCCGATGGCGAGGCTGATGATGTCTCGTCCCTCGGCGTTAAGACGGGCCACTTCTTTCAGCTTGCGGCTGAAATAGTATTCTTGTACCAGACTAAGTCTTTCTGCGGGGTGGATGTCAATTGGTCTGTTTTCCATTCTGATATTCTCCTAATATTTTCAGTTCCTTGGTCAATGGGATAATGGCGTCGATGCTCTGGCGATAGCGGGTGAGATTGTTGTAGGTGACATCCACATAGAACATATACTCCCACTCATGGCCGATGATGGGCAGCGACTGGATCTTGGTGAGGTTGATGTTGTAGAAAGAGAGGATGGTCAGCACCTTGGAGAGAGAACCTTCCTCATGGGGCAGCGAAAAGACCAGACTGGCTTTGTCTGACTTCTCCAGAGGGCGCATAAAGTCGGCCTTGCGAGGGTCGCACACCACCAAAAAACGGGTGAAGTTGTGCTTGTTGTCTTCTATCGAGTCTTGAAGCACTTTCATACCATTCAACTGGGCAGCAGTGGCATGGCAGATGGCGGCCTTGCCACGCAACTGACGGGCCATGATGTTCTCAGCGGCACCGGCGGTGTCGTCGGTCTCCACAGCTTTCAGGTGGGGGTGCGCAGCCAGAAACTGGCGGCACTGCATGAGGGCCACGGGGTGTGAGTGAACCTCGTCGATGGTCTCCCACGTATCCTCTGGCAGACAGCACAGACAGTGGCGTATATGCAGTTTGTGCTCGCCCACCACGGTCGTGCCGGAGTCTCGCAGCAGTTCGTAGTTGTGAAGCAGACTGCCGGCGATGGTGTTCTCGATGGCGGTCATACCCACAATGGTGGGGTCGTGGCTGATTTGCTGATAGACCTCCTCGAAAGTGTTGCAGCAGATAATCTGCACCTGCTCACCCACGAAAAACTGGTGGGCGGCAATGTCGTGAAACGACCCGTTCTGTCCTTGTATGGCGATTCTCTTCATCTTCGGTCTAAATCTTCTCTTTGGTCAAAATCTTCTCTTTGGTCAAAAAAACAATTCCCGCCTCTCTGTGAAGCGGGAATTTATCTTGAACCTCTGGCTTGATAATTCTTTGAGTAATGACTATGCGCAAACTCCCGCTTCACAATTACTTGCAAAGTAAAAATAAAAATAGAAGTATGCGCTCTTGATGTTCATTTTGATTGATTTTCTTGTTTTCGGCTGCAAATTTATAACTTATTGCCGAATTAAGCAAACAATTTGAAAGAAAATTTACGTTTATGAGGAAAAAATACCGAAGACGTCATTATTCTTGTAGATCTGGCGTACTTTTTGCTCCACACCCTCGGCGGAGAAAGAACCGCTGACATCGGCCAACTCATTGGGGCTCAACTCCAGCATCTTGCGCATATCGGCCTCGGCGGCGTCTTTTTGATTGAGCGCCATATAGGCGGCGCCACGCTCCTTATAAGCTGCCACACAGAACGGGTTGCCGTCGATCACGCGGCTATACACCTCTGTGGCCTCTTCGTATCTCTTCTGGGCCATCAGCACACGGGCTTTGAGCAGCAACACATCCTCATGGTCGGGAACCTCTGCCAACAAATGGTCAGCGTCTTCCTCGGCTCCTTCCAAGTCGCCCATCCGCAGCAGGGTCTCACCACGCTGCAGGTAGGCGTCGCCATGCTTGTCATTGAGCATGATGGCTTTGGTGAACATCGCCACGGCATTGACCAGATCTTGCTGACCCAGCGAGGCACGTCCATACAGGAACACCACCTCGGCATTGTCGCTGTCTATCAGGGTGGCTTTCTCGCAAGCCTCGTTCATCGCCTGGTAGTCTTCCATCATATAGGCCACCCGGGCCATGGTGATAAAGATCTGGATATTGTCCGGCTCCGCCTCGGCCAACAGGTGCAGTTCCTGCATGGCGGGGCGCAGTTCATCGGCACGTATCAGCGCCTGCGAGAGGTAATCGTGTATCTGCAGTTCATCCCTGATCTCCAATGCCTTACGAAAGCATTTCACGGCATAAGCCGCCTGACCGGAACGCAGTGCACGCACACCATCATCACGCAGCACTTCAAAGTCGCGCGCGTCATCTCTTTTTTTCTTCTCCTCGGGGTTCTCTTCCTTCCCCCCGAACAATGTCTTGAAAAAGCCCATTATATTTTTTTAATTTGATTTTTTTAAGTTGACAAGTTGTTTTTAGTTGACAAGTTGTTTTAACACAGATAGGAATTGTCATCGCAGATGACAAAATTTCCGCATCATTTCCGTCTTTTCTGCAATATTTCCGCAATCCATTTATTTGTCGGGCTCGGAGGCCCGACCTCCTATGGGGAGAGATTAGCACTGCGAATGGAGAAAGGTGTGCTATAGGCCGTGGCCACTGTGTGAATAGAGAAAGTGGTGAAAAGAGCTCCTATTCTCCTATCCTCCTTAGACCATTTTTTTTCTCTAAGGAGTCAAGGAGTCAAGGAGTTTTCGCATTTTTTTCGTTCCTTCGCATTATTTTCGCAATCAGCTATTTTGTCGGGCTCGGAGGCCCGACCTCCTATGTTTTGTAGACGAGTCATTAGCAAGGGTAATCTCTCACCTCTCACCTCTCATTCCATCTCCCCTCCTTTGGAGGGGTCAGGGGGAGGTATTTACTCTCTCGTTATTAACTTCTGATACACCTCATTGGTCAGCACGTCAGTGCGTATCCACAGCGGCCATTTTATTCTGGTCATGGTGGTGCCGCCCACTTTCTTCTGGCGCTCGAAGACAAACTTGGCATTGATGAAGCCCTCGTTGCCATCACGTCCTATGATATAGCAGAAGAGCGTCTGACTGTAGCCCGTCACTTTCTCCTCTTTTTTCATCGTCTCTGTCTCCCAGTCGGTCTGCGGGATGGCGCATGAGCGGATATCTACATTGGGATATTTCTCCGAAAACTCCTTTCGGCAAAGGCGGCACAGTTCGTCCACATCCTCTCCTTTATAGATATTGGTGTCGTAGATGTTCATGTAAAAAGAACCATTGACCTTGCGAAGACCGCTGTTCGTCGCATCAAACTCTTTTCGCACCTGATCGGCTGCCTGGTCCAAAGTCTTCTTGGTCTTCTTCCAGAATTTCGATACTCTTTCACTCAACGGACCATTGCCCGTATCTTTCTTTGTCATCTGTGCGCTCGACGGCATGGCTATCGCCACTACTGTCAGCATCATTACAATTATCCTTTTCATCATCTTTTTCATTTAAAAAACTAACACGCTTATATTTAAAGAACTAACACGCTGCAAATTTAGACAAAAAGCCGAAACGCAAAACGTTTTTATAGTTAAAGATAATAAAAATACACAAGAATAGGAAGGAAGGAAAGAAAAGAAAAGAAAGGAGAGAGGAAGAGAAAGCCTTTCTCCGTATCCCAGGGTTTTGCCCTGGGCTAATGGCTCATTGGCCCTTCTGTCTGAACTCCTCAACTCCTGAACTCCTGAACTCCTAAAAGTAAAATTTTCCAATCTCTTGACTGAAAAAAACTATAAAGATGTGAAAAAAATAGAGAAATGTGACATTTTATAATTGTTTTTTGTAACTTAGCGCTCAAATTCAAGCTATCACCAATGAACAAGCATATTTTTACACTCTTTGTACTGCTTACTGCACACTGTCTGCTGAGTGTAGCGCAGACGAAATCTGGACTCGACCCCCAGCGTTTCATCACCACTGTCGACGGGAAGGAAACGAAGCTCATCACGCTCCGCAACGGCGACATGGAGGCCTGCATCACCAACTATGGCGCAAGGCTCGTATCACTGATGGTGCCCGACAAAGAGGGTAAGGTGGAGGATGTGGTACTGGGATTTGATGATATCAATGCCTACCGGCTCAAGAAACAAAACTTTGGCAGCATCGTAGGAAGGTATATCGGCAGAATCAAAGGCGCACACTTCACCCTCGACGGGCAAGAATACCAATTGCAGCAAACAGCCAACGGCAACATCTCACATGGAGGCCAGCCCGGCTTCTCCGACAGGGTGTGGGATATCGTCTTCTACAATGACAGTACGCTGCGCCTCAAATATGTCTCACCCGACGGCGAGAATGGCTTCCCTGGCACACTGACCACCTTTGTCACCTACCGCCTGACCCACGACCTCGCGCTGACCGTCAATTTTGAGGCCACCACCGACAAACCTACGGTGGTGAATCTCTCCAACCACGCTTTCTTTAATATCTCTGGCGACCCCTCCACCCCTGTCACCAATCAGTTGCTGTTTGTGGACAGCAAATACATCGCCACCTACGACAAAGAGAAAAACCTGGACGGCAACTTCATGCGGGTGCGCAACACACCTTTTGACTTCCGCCAGATGAAACAAATCGGTGCCGATATCGACATCTACGACGAGCAGATGAGCATCACACGAGGCTATGACCATGCCTTCGCACTGCGACACGCCGGCAAGTCATCAAAGCCTGCCGCCATCCTCTATGATGAGAAAAGTGGGCGGCAGCTCACCGTCTACACCACAGAGCCCGCAGTACAAGTCTACACGGCCAACGGCCTGAACGGCAGTATGATAGGAAAGGGCGGCATTGCCTACCAGAAAAATGCCGCCATCTGCTTAGAGACGATGCACTTCTCCGACAGTCCCAACCACCCCGAGTTTCCGTCCACGGTGCTCCGTCCGGGCAAGCCGTACAAGTCGCATACGACGTACCAGTTTTCTGAACACATCGAGAAAAAGCACAATCTGCTCACTTCCATCTTGATCTATGGCGGTGCCGCCAGCCTCACCGGTTTAGGAGTAGTGGGTATTATGTCGCTGATGAAATGACGACTCAACTTTCTCAAACAATGAAACGTTTATTCTTCTGCATATTTCTGCTCTGTAGCATCGCAGCACAGGCGCAAGAGCCCGGAAAGAGCATTCAGAGCACACAGGATGTTCAGAGCACGCAGGATGTTCAGAGTGAACAGCCTGCAACCACTGCTGCTCACTACGAATATGCAGCGCCCATTGGAGAGGCTGACCCCTACTTCGCAGAGCGTGATTCACTGCATCTGCCCTGGCTCAACCACAACGGCAAAGTGATGTCACCAGGATATTTTGGCAGGTATTTCGGAGGGTGGCACTCCTGGGACCTCCACAAGGGTCTGAATGTGAGTCTGGGGGCGTCGGTCTTCGCTGAGTTTGGCCGCCATGCCCGCCACGGAGCCGGTTTTGGCCAGCACCTCTCTGCCATGTATGCCGTTCCGCTCACCGACCGTCTGTCGGTGGCAGTGGGGGGCTATATGAACCATCTATATTGGCAACACAACGCCATGCACGACGCAGGGCTGTCTGCTGTGCTGGGCTACAAATTCGACGAACATTGGGAGGCTTATCTCTATGGCCAGAAGTCGATCGTCGCCAACGGCTTCACCCCATATTCTTTCTATGGCATGTCAGAGACTGGCGACCGCATCGGCGCAGCCGTGAAATACAATTTCAATCCTTCCTTCAGCATCCAAGTCTCCGTGGAGCGTGGCTACTGGCCCCACCGCGACTCATTTCATGAGACGTATATGAATATGCTCCCTCCAGGGTATTAGTTTTTTTATTTAGCAGACAAGTAGTTTGTTTAGTTGACGAGAAGACGAGCTATTTGTTTGATTGCGAAAAAAATGCGAAGGGGCGAAAATAATGCTAAAACCTTTGTCATCTATGATGACGACTAAATGCATAGCAAATGTAGGAGGTCGGGCCTCCGAGCCCGACAAATAAATGGATTGCGGAAATAATGCTAAGGGGCGAAAAAATGCGAAAACCTTTGTCATCTGCGATGACGACAAAATGCATAGTGAATATAGGAGGTCGGGCCTCCGAGCCCGACAAATAAATGGATTGCGGAAATATTGCAGAAAATGCGGAAATGATGCGGAAACCTTTGTCATCTGTGATGACGACAAAATGCATAGTGAATATAGGAGGTCGGGCCTCCGAGCCCGACAAATAAATGGATTGCGGAAATATTGCAGAAAATGCGGAAATGATGCGGAAACTCCTTGACTCTTTAGAGAAACAATTGGTCTAAGGAGAATAGGAGAAAAGGAGCTCTTTTACCACTTTCTCTATTCACACAGTGGCCACGGCCTATAGCACAACCTTTCTCAATTCGCAGTGCTAATTACTGGGGGGTGTGTCAAAATGTAGATTTTCATTGCCGGCATTTACAATTTGTAATCATTATGGCGGCCTGAAGGGCCAATGAGCGGTTAGCCCAGGGCAACGCCCTGGGTTTTTATGTGTGGCAACAA
>JAEEGL014277056.1_pt1 | contig 14387 bp, 4 predicted proteins | sample 9134231 | NCBI WGS metagenome assembly JAEEGL01 (sample SAMN16246548, study PRJNA631951) | gut metagenome | biome: gut microbiome; feature: rumen; material: fiber-attached | host: Bos | place: Iran: Karaj | collected 2018-10
ATAAGTGTATTTCGATAAATTTTTACCTAACGAGTTACCATAATGTACATAAACAACACCTTTCTTAGTACTACTATTAGTCGAAGCAATAGCAAAATCTGCATAGCCGTCTTTATCAAAGTCACCTAATGGTGTAACGGCGCTTCCAAGGGCCGCACTAACGCTACCTGTTTCTGTTACTGATTCGCTAATTGTTCCAGTACTTCTTCCTAAATATAAGCTATAGCGGCCACGGTTAACACTATATTTAGGAGATGCGATCACAAAGTCATCATAACCATCAGCGTTCACATCGCCAACTTTAGAAAGCACAGATCCAAAGTATCCATTAGCTACAGTAGCAGTAAAGCTGGTTTTAGCAGTCGTTGATAGACCGCTACTTGAACCAAGATAGAGGTAAATAATACCTTTTTTGCTGTTATACTCAGGAGCTGATACCAAGACATCATCATATCCATCACCGTTTACATCTCCTGCACCCGCTACCACAGAACCGAAAGAAACTTTGTCACTGGTTAACTGTAAATTAGCGCTATTTGTTAAGCCACTTGCACTACCATAAAAAACATTAACTCGTTTATTTTTGGAATCGCCAACTAAGACATCATCGTAACCATCACCATTTATATCACCTGCAATAGCGACTGCTTTACCTATTTTATCAGATGTAGTCTGACCAGCCACTGTCCAAACAGAGGTAGTTCTTAAACCTGTTACAGTTTCTGTGCTGTCTGGACACAGGTCGTTACAAGCAGGGATACCGTCACCATCAGGATCGGCTAAATTACTGTCACTATCAGGAACGCCACATCCGCAAACACCAACTTCTGTCTTTCTAGCATCACGAGGGCATTTATCTAAGCAATCAGCCACCCCATCATTATCACTATCTGTATCAGGAACACCGCAACCACATTGCCCAACAATAGGCTTACTGCCACTAAGGCATTCTGCACAGTCGAGAATACCATTAATATTAACATCTCCACTACGCTTTATACCTGAGTGGTAGATAACAGCAAAGGTATCCGCATTAGTTGTATCATCAAGGGTTGCATAATCGCTTCCGACAACGAAATCGGTATAACCATCACCATTAACATCTCCTGAGGATAAAGATTTACCGAAGTAGCTATTTCCCCAATTCATGACTAAAGGTCTGGCTAAAGAACTATGGACGCCATATTTATAACCAAAGAATACATCAACTGTTCCAACGTTAGAGAAGTCAGAATTACTGTTACTTGGTCTGCCGATTAAAATGTCACCGTAACCATCGTTGTTTAGGTCACCTATTTTGGATACAAGGGTAACACCTTTCTCATTTGATAGGGCAGGTACTTTTATAGATGTAGTCAATGGCGAGTCACTTGCGCCAAAGAATATAAAGGCGTGCCCCTGTATATCACCAACTAAAACATCATCGTATCCGTCTCCGTTTACATCACCTGCGCCTGCTATTGAGTACCCAAAGAGGGATATCCCAGATGTTGTAAGAGGATTATTAAGGGTGACCTTTGAATTTAATGCTTCACCTAAGTAAACAAAGACTCTGCCTTTGAAAGAATTGGCATATGGAGCTGAAACAGCTATATCCAATTTACCATCACCATTAACATCACCAATTCCAGCTACTGCAGTTCCAAAAGAAGATTCACTATTTCCGCTATCTATAGTTTTGTAATTGTTCAGCATAGAGGAAAGTGATGATGCACCATAATAACAGTTAACTTTCTTGCTGCTGGTTTCACCAATTAATACATCATCATATCCGTCTTGATTGATGTCACCAATCGCTGCTGCAACTCCCGCTGGAAAGACATTTGAAGTCTTAATATTTGTGGAGCTAACTTCTGATGCTCCAAGATAGGCTAAAAAGCCATTAGCTGTTCCGATTAGGACATCATCATAGCCGTCATGGTTAATATCACCAGCTGGGACGATTGTTGTAGCAAATTTGGTTGTTGATGCTGTTTTAATTTCTATACTTTCATTTTCATTGATGCCTTTAATACTTCCAAGGAAAACGAGGATACGTCCTGCATTGTTATTGTAACTCGGTTCTCCAACCATAAGGTCATCATATCCGTCATTATTAATATCACCAACAAGTTTGACATTGTTGAAATATGTATCACTACCTAATGGAGTTGTGCGTTTAACGATTGTTGGATAATCAAGTTGAGTGCCAGCTCCTGCAGCATAGAGACTCGGCTCTCCATTACAGCTTGATTCGCAATATGCAGGATCATCGCTACAACCACAGATGCCATTTGGTTCAACCTTTGCAGGGTTGTCAGGACATTTATCAAGGCAATCAGGCATTGTGTCATTGTCGCTGTCTGTATCAGCTGTGCCACAACCGCAAACACCTGCTTTATCTTTATTTGAGTTAGGGCATGGAGCTAAACAATCAAGCACACCATCGTTGTTCTTGTCTTCATCAGGCATACCGCAACCGCATACGCCAGCTACAACTTTGAATGATGAAAATGGACATTCATCAAGACAGTCAGGTAATCCATCGCCATCACTATCGGTATCACGGACATCACATCCGCAGGCATCAGCAGTTGTTTTAATAGAGTTTGGACATTCTTCAAGACAGTCCATTGTGCCATTATTGTTTTCATCTCTGTCAACTGCACCACAACCACATTCACCAGGAGCGGTTTTATATTGGTTCATTGGACAGCTATCTGCACAATCAGCTGTACCGTCGCTGTCGCTATCAGTATCAGGGGTACCACAACCGCACTGCCCAGGTGTGGTTTTGTTTGGGTCATTGGGACATTCGTCAGTGGTATCGCCTTCATCAATGAATCCATCGCAGTCATTATCGATATTATCGTTTGGAATTTCTTCTACAAAAGGATCGTATTCATCAAAGTGATTATCATCACAATCGTTTACAACTTCAGGGCAAGATCCTACGGCGTAATAACCATCTAAATCGTTATCAATTAAAACATCGTCGCTGTTTTCGAAATCGCAGCCACATCTATCAGGAACAAGCCTTAGTGGATTGTTTGGACATTGGTCAGCACAGTCAGGTGTACCGTCACCATCACTATCAACATCTACGCCGTTACAATCTCCGCTGCATCCAGGGTCGTCTTTGTATGGATTGTTGGGGCAAAAATCACAAACAGGTGGCGTGTTGTATGTACCTTCTGGATCATTACACAATCCTGGTTTATCCATTTTTACGGCAAGCATACTTTTTTTGATCTGGTAGCAGATGCCGCTTAACTCATTAGGATTCTTTTCGTTAGGATATAAGTCATTACAAGCTGTCATGACATATTCTATTGCCGCTAAAAAGGTCGTATTTTCTACAAAGTAGTGTAACCTTGCTCTAAACCAAGACCTTGCTATAGGATCCCAGCCGATAGCATAAGGTTTACAACCATCTTTTTCAGAACCTGTAGCTGCTAAATAAGCTGAGTGCGAGATAACTGTACTATTTATGTGAGCTAGATAATTAGAATCTATTGAGCATCTGTATGATTCATCATAAGTAGTACTAGGATGCACAGAAGTTGTACCACCTTCTTCAGCAGAATAACTTGGGCCAAGTGTAGGAGTTTTAAAGTTTCTATCAGGAAGTGGGTATCTATCATTATATTCCAAACGATATTCGTGTTTACCTGTAACGTAACGTCTAAAGGCTTCACCCATAATGTCTGCGATGCCTTCTTCCAGAGCGCCGCCATATTCAGAATAATAGTCAAGGGTATAGAATTCAACTGAATGTAAATATTCATGAGCTAAGGTAAAATCAAGCTCTGAGTCGGCACTAATACGAATATTACCACTAGCATATGTGGATGCGTCTACTGGGCAGTAACTTGGAAAAATTCCTATAAGATCGATAGCTGGGTCGTACGGAACATTCCAAGCAGAATTTACCATAGTACCACCGGAGCCGTTAGCACCGTCTCTTCCTAGCCTTTCTAAGTAGTAATAGCTAAGTTGTTTTGTACGGATATAAGCAAGGTCTTCTGGGCTATCAAGGGGACCGCAATCTGCTTTATATCTATCTGCTATGGGCATTGGCCCACGGGGAGGCTGTCCTTCAGTACGGCCATAAGTATGATCGTAGTCTGCGAGATATTGATTGAAGAGTACGTTTTGAGGACTTGTCGGAGTACCAGCGATATATCTAACAGTTTTTATCTTGTCATCTAGCCCACGGGATAAGTCTTTTATGGATAATACATCTCCGCTGTGAGCATCAACTAGAAACGACCTAGAAAATGTTGTGTTTGGATTTTCGATTACTATCTGCCAAACTAAACGCGCTTCGGTGTTTTGGTCATTAGAGTCAGTGTAAATATATAGTTCTTTTTCACTTACAAAGTAGTTAGCATTATCGATTTTCTGCCATTCTTCACTAGCAATTGAGGCAGCTTCATCGTTAGTTATGCTTGGTTCTACGTTTACTGAATTAAGGATCTCAACTATGTTGCCGTTGATTGAATGAAGAGAGCCATCTGGTTTAAGGTGAACGATTAATTTTCCATCAATGACAGGAATATTTTTGTATACCTGTTGAAATTTAATGTGGGTAATATTCAAATTATCTACTGAAACATTTTCAACAGAAAGTTCCTTTTCTACATCCTTTATGCCGAAGTTCTTGGCATATTCGTCAAGTTGTTCTTTAGCCAATCTTGTGTGGTCGAGTAGAAGTGATGCCGATTTAGCTTTTAGAGGACGAAATGGATTAGTTTGTTGTATGGGCTTAATAGCAAAGACCTTATTTGTATAACTATCTCGTAATACATTAACGTCACTGTTTTCAGCATAAGAAACAGCAGTGACCAATAAGCACGACAAAAGTAACAATATGCGTTTCATAATAAATTGTATCCCTAGTAAATATGGAAAAACTAAAAAGAACGCCAATATGGCCCCAGATAAGGGGATATTGGGTAAAGACCTTCAAATCAAAAACTGCTTAGATTTATACAATAAAATCAAATGTTAATAAAGAAACAGGGCGGGAGAAGCCTCCCTGTATGGGTATCATAAAAAATGAGTGTTTATGATTGGTTAGTATGGCGAACTAATGTGGGACATATCGAGTGAGCCGCAGGCGAACGTGATGCCGATGGGGGGTGACCGTAGGGAACCCCATTAAGAAGATGGTGATCAACCGTGCCCCGTAGGGGCGCAAAGTGAGTGTCCAAGTTTGGCTTTATGATCTTTGAAGCCGACGTTATGCAAAATTTAAGAGGGATATGTTATATATTAAAAAGTTATTACTCCATAAAAAATTTTTTAATTTATTTTACTTAGGCAAGCAATATGGAAAGAACATATATAAAAGATGCGTTAAAATTAGAAAGTGGCGAAGTCTTTTTGCAAGGATTTGTTGATAATTTAAGAGATAGCAAGAAAGTTTCTTTCATTATATTAAAAGATATTACTGAAAAAATTCAAATAACTATTGATAAAGAAACAAATTCAAAATTTATAGATACATTTTCAAAATTAACTCAAGATAGCGTAATTTCTGTTTTAGGAACAATTAAAAAAGATGACTACATAAAACTTCATGGTATGGAAATTATTCCCTTAGAAATTACAATTGAAAGTATCGCAGAGGCACTTCCTATAATAAGAAAATCTATCCCCGCAACAAAAAATAAAATTGGAGTAGAGCGCTCAAATATTGATGATAGAATAAATTATAGATGGATAGATTTACGTACTGATGAAAATCAGCTTCTGTTTAAAGTTCAAACTCTTATGGTTAATTCAATGCGTGAATATCTTGTAAATAAAGACTTTATTGAAATTCATACACCAAAATTAATAAGCACGGCAAGTGAAAGTGGCGCAGATGTTTTTAAAGTAAAATATTATGATAGAGACGCATATCTTGCGCAAAGCCCTCAATTTTACAAACAAATGGCAATGGCAAGCGGGTTTGATAAAATTTTTGAAGTAGGCCCAGTGTTCCGTGCAGAGAAATCGTATACAAACCGTCATACAACAGAGTTTACAGGTTTTGATATTGAAATAAGTTATATTAATTCATTTGAAGATATTATGTCTTTAGAAGAATCACTTCTTACATATATGTTAGAGAAGGTAAATGAAAAGTATGGAGAAGAAATTGAAAAAGCATTTAACACAAATGTTATAGTTCCTACCTTACCATTTCCGAGAATGAGTTTAGGTGAGCTTTATTTAGAGCTTGAAAGACGTTATGGATACAAAGTAAATGAGGAAGAAAAAGGCGATTTGACAACAGAAGCTGAGAAGTTAAGTTTTGACCTTATAAAAGAAAAATTTAATCACGAGTTTTTATTTGTTACAGATTACAATGCAAAAAATCGTGCATTTTATCACATGCGAGATGAAAAGGGGTTTTCTCTTGGTTATGATCTTATTTGGCGAGGAACTGAAATTACAACTGGAGCGCAAAGAGAACATAGATACGAGATACTTAAAAAGCAAGCAGATGAAAGTGGACTTTCAAATGACGTGAAATTTTATCTTGAATTTTTTAAATATGGATGCCCTCCTCATGGTGGATTCGGAATAGGTGTTGATAGACTTACAATGTTACTTTTAAATTTAACAATAAAAGATGCGATGTTTTTATTTAGAGGTCCAAATAGGTTAAATCCGTGATGCCTTTTAATTAAAATTTTGTGTAAAGGTTAATATAATACAAATGAGTGTCTAGGATTGGCTTGCGTCGTCGAGAAATTACCCGCGAAGTGGGTGAAATTGAATTGAGGACACTCAATTTTTAGTATAACTATCTGAAATTACATTTAATAGTCAGTGGTTTTGATGGTTCTATGGATCAAATTATCAATTAGGAAAGATAGGCGAGTGGTAAAATAATCTTAAAATGCTTTAGTAGTACGAATAAATGGGGTTGGATGGAAAGTCTTTTTGGGGGAAAGAGAGAAAAATCGGTTGTTTCAGGTCCTAGGCTCAAACAAAATCAATCACTTACAAAAGCTGAAATAAGGGAGTTTAGGGAAGACTGGCAAATCCCCGTTACGGAAAAATATCAAGAAATAAGTAAAGAGCTGAATGGACTTTTAGATAAACTTATAACCTCGTTTAAGGAAAAGGATTTTTCTTCACTTCCACCCGCTGAGCAGAAAAGGATGGAGGAGTATCAGAAGATACTCTCCGAAAGTAATATAAGAATTGCCCTATCTGAATCTAAGGGAGTTAATGCCGGCCATTTTGTTAAGAAAGGAATTATCGTCGTTAATTTTGGATTATTAAAAAGTGTCCTTGATCAAAATCTGGGAATGGATGGTGTCGCATTTATAGTTAGTCACGAGATTGCTCATCTTCTGTATGAAAAATCTGATATTTTAAGCAAAAAAGAGAAGGAAGGAATACTTGGCAGACAAGACAAGGAGTATCAGTGTGACAAAGATGGCTTAATCCTTGCCAATGAAGCAGGGTTCAGCGCATATGCGGCAACCGTCTTCTTTACGATTGGAAAAAATGAAGTATTGCCGACTTTATATAATTGTGTAGCTACGAAATACGATTTCGGATTCTTATCGTCTCACCCAGATTCTTTAAGTCGGCAGGTAAGGCTGCAGGAGATATGTGAGAAGACAATATTAGAAAATTATAGAGAAGGGATTAATGAAGATTTCTCTGATAAAGTTAAGGCAGAACTTAGACAGGAAATACAGCCTACTGAACAGCTGAAAAAGGCACGGGAAGAATTCGATGAGAGGTTTTATCAGCTGTTGGATAAAAAAATAAAAGATAAACTAATTGATTTTAACCCCAAAGATTATTATGAAAATTCTCGTTATGCCGGTACCCCAATACCAGAAATTTTTGAGAAGAAAGGAATATTTGCATCATTTAATAAACAGTTACCCCCCGAGGCATTAGATTATTCAATCGGCATTTTTGTTAGTTGTGTAAATGAGACGATAAAGGAATTTAGATTTTCATTTGAAGATATTAAGAAAGATCCAAAATCGCTCCTTGAAAGTCTGGAGAAACATCTTCCATGTCAGTATGAGGTTGATAATGATGGTCGCTATGATCCATTTAATAATTGCGTACGTTGTCTATTCGATAGATACCGCGAAGCAATTAAGAAAACGATGGGCGTAACAACTGAAGTAGACGGAAATTATACTAAATTCCTCATGTCTAAACGTAAATTTCGTAAAAAGTACAAGCGAGAACCTATAAGAATTGTACGCAATATCAGTTATGATGAATTATCTGGCGAGATGGTAGTAAATCTTGTGAAAGAGGGATTAAGAAAGATGGGAGTAAGTGCCATTTTGCCAATGATCAACATGGAAGGAAGATTAGATGAATTATTAGGAAAGGTTGGATCTGAAGCACTTGTTGTTCGCCTTGCCTCGTCCAAGACAATTAAACTACTACGAAAAGATCCTTTTTGTAGAGATGTTTTGGATAAGACTTTTAGGGATAGAATTAGTGACCATAACAAAATAGACCTATCCTTTGTTTTAGATAAAAATACACCAAGTGGAAAGCTACTTGAGCTACTACTTATGCCTAAATGTAGCAAAGAAACTAAAAGAGAAATAATAACTAGATTTATAATTCCTAAAATTAAAGATAAGACAATACCTCCCCTTGAGTTAATGCTTGTGATCCGTGAAATTGGTTTAGATAAATTTTGTGGTTCACGTGAGGATTTTTCAAAAGCAGTGAAAGGATATGGGAATGATGAGGCAGAAAAAAAATTTTGGGAAGTGATGCTGTTTGCCAATGGAGAGTTCCCTGAAGGAGTAAGTTCTCCTAAAGAACTTGCAGCTTATGTAAAAGATATAAAACGTTATGGTATAGAAATATCCAATACAGTAGGGGCCTCTGTATCTGGGGAAGCTGACATTAAAAAAGGAACGGTGTGCCTAAGATCGGTAGATCATACAAGACCAGGATTCTATAAATATTCTAGTGCACAATCAGAGAATTTAACAGAAGAGGAAGCGCTGACCTTAGCACGATTTTGTTCGAGACTTAGCTTTGAGACTCTTGAGAATTTAGGTTCATTTAATAGCCTTGAAATTGTATCAAGATATTACATAGCCAATCCTGGTGGTTCATTAAGTCGAAATGATATTTCTGAAAACTGTTTAACTGAATGGGTAGGACCAAGTATAGAAGCTGAAAATTTTGTTTTTCTTAGATATTTAATACAGAAAAAATTTAGTGTTTTAAGTTCTGAAGAAAAGGAAGAGGCTGTTGAGTGGGTCGAAGAATATCTTCCAAGAGAGTCTGAACTAAGGGATCTTGTTTTAGCAAATATCTATGAAAGAAAAAATTTTGCTGAAGCATTAAGTAATAAAGCCAATAAGGAGTTCTTCGTTAAATTTTTGTCACTCTATGATAAATCAAGTTTTAGAAGAGAAGCTGTCTCGCATAAGATATACCAAGCTTTTAGAGATGATACACAATCATTAGATGATAAAATTTCGTTTATTTTAACCTGTTTTCCTCACGCGACCCTTACAAGGGATGAGGTTATCGATGAGATGTTGAAAAAGCATCTTGAAAATAGTAAAGCAGGAGTTGATTTAAGTGAACTTCATAAAGCTTACAATTACTATTCAGGAAATGATAGAAGCAGCGAAAGAAATAGAACTATTATAGATGTTACTCTTGGTGCTTATCTACATAACTGGGGTTCTAAAGATAAGTTAGATCTTGCAAGATGGTTATTTTTAGAAGGGGAAAAAACCAGGCAGATAATTAATATTGAAGATAAGGTTCATAACCGCTTAGATATCCTGCCAAGTCTTATGTCATCAAGTGAACTTAGACATAAGGCGTTAGAGATGATTTTCTTTGGGAAAAATGGCTTAGCGACAGAGGGCAATGAAGAATATTTTGATAAATTTATTGATGAAGCATTTGATAAATACTTTGGTCCTAAGAGAGACTCTGAAGATAAATTAGTGGTATTGGGTAGGGAACTTATAAAAAACACTTTACATACAGTTAATCCTTATAAACGTGAAAAACTTTTGTGTAGAATGTTTGATTTAGCACAAGACGAATCGTCAAAAAATATCGAAGCGTTTTTACCTAATTGGGTTGCGGGTTATTCTGCAAGTGCCGTAAAGTTTCTTCAGATTGTTGGCAGCAGGCCTGAAGTAAAGGAGACCTACCCAGAGCTTTATAGAAGATGCGAGGATGCGATGTCCAACGCTGAAGGGATGAGCATTCGCGATTTAATTGTATCGCTTTCCACAAACCCAGAGCTTAGAAATGGGGATTATAAACTTTCAAAAATTATTGGTTCAGCCTCGATTAAGGTTGTCTTAAAGGGAGAAGATAAAGAAAAAGAGCCTGTCGTTGTAAAAGCTCAGAAACTTGGTGTTGGAAGAAATCTTGAAAAAGAAAGAGAAGAATTATGTAGGATACTTACTTCAATAGAGGATACTTTAAGAGAGAACTTTAATATTGAGTCTATCCCCTTTGGTGTTGTGGATAGAGCCTGTCAGGCAGTTAAGAGTGAAATTGATTTCAGCCTAGAACTTCGTAATTCAGCTAAGTTAACTTCTGCAATAGGGGGGGTATCTACTGATGAATATACAGTTACGACACCAAAAGTTGTATCTCAAGATGACAATTTGATAATTGAAAGCATGGGAAGTGGGGTGACTCTGAAGGAATATTTAGAGCAGCCACTTGATGATGAAGAAAGGAATAAGATAGCAGGATATGTACAGGCAATTTATCTGAATTTACTAAATAAAGGCACTGTCTTATCAGATATGCATTCAGGGAATATCCTTGTTGATAAAGAGGCGAGTGGTAAGTTTAAGTTTACATTAATCGATACAGGTTCTTTGTATCAGCTTGATGAGGATGAACTCAAAACTTATAAGAAAATATTGGCTGGGATTGTGGTATCTGAATTGGAGAAAAACGGTGGAATTGAATCGCTCCTTCAAAATGCAATCGTTCCATCTAAGAGCTTTCTATCATCAAGGAATATAGGAGAGACTCTTTTATCAGAGAAATTGTTGGACGGTGGTATTCATAAACTGCTTGGTAATAAAATTTACAAAAACAATCGCGAGAGGATAAACAGCTGCCTTCAAAAGATGCAGGAAGCTGAATCAGCCACAGCAAAGCCTTTGATGTTGATGGGGTTATTTGATGATCTGGGAGATGGAATTGTCCCCAACAGCAGCTATTGGTCTATAGTTGGGACTGCTAAGGTCTATGGTTTGGATCGTTATCACAAAGAAAATATCCCTATCTATATGGAGACCTTCGGCTCTACGGTTAAAGAAGAATTTAGAAAGAGCCATTTATTTGGTTCTCTATTTGGTGGATTGTTAAGTTAGCGGTGTAGAAAAAGGGACACTCATTTTTTGTAAAAATTAAAAATGAGTATTGGTTGCTGTTTTCAAAAAAAGGAGCTCCTAGGTTAAACTAGGCAGCTCCTTTTTTATTTATTCCAAATGTTTCAAGTATATTTAAATATTCTCAGCCATATAGTGTCGTAGCCATTTTTTTATTCTTATAGCACAATCACTAAGTTTCTTTTTATTGTTGTTTATTTCTTTATCAGTGCTAACCAGCCAGCTAAAGCAATATGCATCGGCTAATCTTAACTGATTAGCGACATCATTAAATGTTACAAGAGGCCCAGATGCCTGTTGGTAGTAAGAAAGGATTTTTTTTAGTATTGGTGATTCTTGAAATATTCCATCATCACTTCTCTTAACAAAGTAACTAAAGTCAATTGCTCTGCTAGCAAGACTAGCGTTGCCAAAGTCAAATACTCCAACTAGTCGCATTTTATCGTCAACAACAAAATTATTTCCATAAAAATCACGGTGTAATAAGACTTCAGGTTCTTCAAGACTTGTAACCGATTCAATAAAATTACAAAGTGCAGCTATTTCATGCTCACTAAAAAATAAACTTTCTTCCCAGCCTTCTTCTCTAGAGAAAACTAAATATTTTTCGAAGTCATTTTTCAAAAAATCTGTATTTAATTTTCCCCAACGGATACCAGGGATATTAGAAAACTCACTAATATCTATTGCGTGCAGTTCACTAAAGAAATTTGCTACACTTTGAGAAAAATTATCTTGTTCTTCAACACTTAATTCTTCAAAAGAACTTATATTAAACTTATTACCATTAATTTTTTCGTGAACGACATATGCTATACCGTCACCTTCGTAAATTCGAGTTCTAGGAATCGCAACAGATTTAATTTTATCAGCAATAATCTCTAAAACAGCATGCTCTTTCTGATATGTTTCAAAACCACCGCTGCTAGGCTTGGGTATGCGTATGATACAATCTTTATCATTATATTCAGCATTATATGCTTCACTTGACCACCCTTCACCTATAAACCTTATCTTGGAAAAGCCGTGATTTTTTAGGACTTCTTGGAATTTAGCATTACTAGGCTGCTCAGCGCGCATAGAAATTGTTGACTCACTAAGATTAGTGTCTGTTTTAGTATCTGTATTCAAAACTTTATATTCTTCAGTCATAGTGTGCACCGTTAAATAATATATTTTTTTTGCATAATTTTCAGATGAAAGTTTAACTTATCATCATTATTATGGTTAGCACTGTTTTTAGCCAGCAATTAGTGTGAGACTAGAACATCTATTTCATCTTGGTCAGGCTCTTCGAAATTCGTTAGAACTTTTTTCACGAGTCCTTCATCAAGATAGTAAGCTTCGTTATTTTTACCTGCTTTGATCTCACTATTTCTTTTTTCAATTCTTTTCTTCCATTCGTCATCATCTATTTGAATATAATGGAACTCGCGTGGTATATTGTGTTGTAAAAAGAAATTTCTTGCAAAATCTCGATCTGCTTTTTTCCAAAATCCCCAGTCTAATATGACGTTAATGCCGTCATTGATTAACTCAAGTGATTTCGTAAATAGGTATTTTTTAGAAGCCTGTGTTAGCGTATCGTGATCCAGCCCTAAGTCCTCAAATGCCAAAGTTATTTCATCAACAGATAAATTTACAGTATTAGGATTTTCTGCCTTAAGCTTTGAAGCATAGCAGCTTTTCCCAACACAGATCTTTCCAATTAATAAGATAACTTTTGGTGTACTTATTGTATTTCTTAAGGATTCTCCAGGTAGATTATTTCGTACTGATTTATCAGATAAATCCGTCATAATTTCCTCCAATTTTTTCAACAATTAATAACAAGTTAATTTAATACTTCTTCTATCGAACCAACTATTTCGAATTGGTCGTCAAAGTATTTTTAGAGTGAAATTTTGGAATATTTAGATATACACAGTACTTTCTCCCAAAAGAAAATTTGATTTTTTGATTCTAATGAAACATCCATTCTTAGTCAAATTATAAATATGGCAAATTCAGGACACTCCTTTTTTGTAGCACCCCTACGGGGTGGGGCGTTATCGTTTACGGGGGTGACCTGCGCTACGATAGCAAAGCGCCCCGCCTAGCACCGTTCGTGTATAAACCGCTATGTGGGTGATCTGAGGTGTGGGACAAGCGAACGCAGTGAGTGTGACGTCAATGGGGTGACCGTAGGGAACCCCGGCCCTCCATCCGCACCCCGTAGGGGTGCCACAAAAAAATGAGTGTCCTTGATTACTCTATAATCAATACAAAAAACCAAACATCCAAAGTGGAATGCGGTTTCCTCGACCTACTTCTTCATTATCTATTGCGAGATAGCTGTCCTTAATATCTTTAATTTGTGCAAATGTTTCTTTGCTACCACCAACTTCAAATATATATTTATTATCAACAATAAAATCCCCCTGTTTTGGATAAGTTGCTGTGTATCCAGCTGATTTTATTTGATTGAGAAAAAAAGTTTCTCGTCTAGTTCCTATATCTATTTTTTCAACTAGGGAATGCATTAGATTGGTGTTGTCACAATAAATTTTATCTGGTCTACTTAAATTTTTAAGTGAATTTTTTTCTGAAGATAAAAGATTAAGCAGATTAGCTTTATCCAATATATACAACATCTTTAGGCCTTGATTCCTATCAGTATCGAGCTGCTCGTATAGAGAAGACATATTTGGTGTTTGTGGACAGCTTTGCGCAAGGATATAAAGCATCCTTTTAATTTTTTGCACAGTTGTATAGTTTATTGATTCTATGGCAGGGTAGTCACTTTCAAGAATCTGATTTGTTATTTGACTGAGACGAACCTCATAACCTGCATATACATCTTTATAGAAAGGGTAGTATCCGTATTTAAGATATTCTTCGAAAAACTTAAGGACTTTTATATCTTCTGTAACTTTTGTTGCAATAGATACATGATCCTTTATTAACTCTTGGAGACTAATTGCGTTATATTTAGGTTGACCTTCAAAAAAAAGAAATTCCCTAAATGATAAACCAGGTAGG
>JAEEGL014559759.1_pt1 | contig 14387 bp, 12 predicted proteins | sample 9134231 | NCBI WGS metagenome assembly JAEEGL01 (sample SAMN16246548, study PRJNA631951) | gut metagenome | biome: gut microbiome; feature: rumen; material: fiber-attached | host: Bos | place: Iran: Karaj | collected 2018-10
TGCACGTCCAGCTTCTGCTTTAGTAAGTCCTACTTTTTTAGCAATAGCTTCAACTAATTCAACTTTTTTCATTTTTCCTCCTTCTAAAAGTTAAAACTTTTAAGCACACGTTTATGCTTACATATAAAATGTAGCACATAATATGTAATAAAATCAACACTTTTAACGAAATTTTTACTTTTTTTGTCAAAAGAATAATTTATTTACATTTACAGAAAGATATTTCTTTGATAGAATTAATATAGGTGATGATATGAATATAGTTTCTGTAATAGTTATTTTTGTTATTTTATTTATAGTTGCACTTACATCTAAAAAACACAGTAATATCTTTTTAGCTTTTGGATTAATTGATATATTCTTAAGATTAATTAATTATATTGGTAATCACACTATAAAAGAAGTAGCTGATATTGTTAATAAGATATTTCCTGATTCAATAGCAGCTATAATAACACATTATACTAGTGGTACATTATGTGACATATTAATGTGGGGATATATCTTATTAATGGTAATATTCTTTATTCAAGTAACTAAATTATTTATTAGAAGATATTAAAAGAATCACAATTGTGATTCTTTTTTTTCTAATAATTTCTTTTTTAATTCATCTTTTTCTTTATCAGATATAAATGCATAATCAATAGCATTTAAATTCATTTGATATAAGTCATTAATATTAAAACCTAAATAATGCATTAAACATTCATATTCTTCAGTTAAAGTAATATTAGATACACTTCTATTATCAGTATTAACTGATACTTTAATACCTTTATCATATAATCTTTTAATTGGATGATGAGAATAATCTCTAGCATTTTTAGTATCTAAATTACTATTAGGACATACTTCTAGTAAAATATTATTTTTTTTAACTAAATCAATTAATTCTGGATCATTACATATCTTAATACCATGACCAATTCTTTTAGTATAAGAAATAACATCTTTAATATCTCTTTTAGTTTCTTCACCAGAATGAATTGTATAAGGTATACCAAAACGCCTACATTCATCAAATAATTCTTTATATAGATTAAATGGATAACCTTCTTCATCACCAACTAAATCAGTTGCTACAACTCCTTTATTAAGATATTTCTTAGCTAGTAAAACAGTATTCTTATTATATTCAAAACTTGCTCCCCTTCTCATACAAAGAATTAAATTAGTTTTTAAATTACATTTACTAAATCCTTTTAATACACTATTTATAACATCATCAGGAGTTATATCATCTCTTACATAGTCAAGTGGTGCAAAACGTACTTCAGCATAAATAACATTTTCTTTTTCTAGTTCCTTACCTAGTGAATAACTAATTAATTCCAAGTCTTCCTTAGTTTTAATAAAACTATTTATAAAATCAAATCTTTTTAAATAATTAACTAATTTTATATCATTAACTGATACTACTTTAGAAAATATTTCACTAACTGGTAAACCAGATAATTTACTTAATACATCAAATGGTACTGATCCATCTAAATGCATATGTAATTCTACTTTTGGTATTTTTAATAATAATTCACTATCCATATAACCTCTATCTAATATTTTTATTATAATTAACTTCTAAATTCATTTCTTGTTTACGCATCAAAAAATCTAAAAATCTAAGTTTTACTGTGGTATAAGATAAACTTTGTACTGCTCTTGCCATTGGACCAACTGGGAATATTTCTCTTACATCATGTAATTCACGTTTAATCATCTTTCCATCACGATCAAATGTATATTCACGAATTGGATTTATTGGACTTTTACCATTTTTTATTTTTTCTTTATTAAGTTCATCAACCATTTCATTAGCTGTTTCAGTACTCATTCCTGCGGTATTAAAAAGTAATGTTGAAACAGAATCTGAACTTGCAATTGCATTAGTTCTTGTACTACCAGCAGTACCAATAGAATCTATTGGATCTACCGTATCAATAAAACCAGAATATATTCCATCTTTACCAGGTATATAAACATTTCCTGGTATGGCTCTAGCTACTGGATTTCCTTTAACATTTAAATGAGGATTAACTTTAGTAAAATCAGAATTATCAGGTAAAATTCTATTACCTTCCTTCTTAGTAACTTCCTCCATTACTTTAACAACATCATCATTTGAAGAGATAATACCAGCATGACCTGAATAACCACCTACCGCATTAGCCATCATATCATTAACGTTACCAGTATTAGCATTAGGTGTTCCAGTAACTAAATGAAATTTACTATTAGGTACAATAACATGAGTATCTTCTAAACCAAGTGGTATAACAATATATTCATTAAGTAAATCTTGATATGTTTTTTTAGTTACATGTTCCATTACTTCTTTTAATACCATCATCCCAACATCTGCATAACGATATATACCAGTTTCTACCGAATAAGTATGATATAAAATATCTAAACAATCTTTAATAGTACTTTTACTATCTATTCTTCCATCAGTTCTTAAATCAACACCAAATGTCATAATATCATCAATAGTTACATCACCTATATTAACAAATCGATCATCTAAATCACTTATTTTATCACTTCTTTTAAAATAACCTTTGTTAATTAAATTATAAGCAATTATTTGCGTATATAATTTGGTCATACTAGCAATATCAAATAAAGCATCCTCTTGCATTGGTTCACCTTGATAATTAATATTACCACCATATAGTTTTACATTAATATTCCCTACTTTAACATTAGCAGTATAACCTGGTGTAGCATATTTTTTTCTTGTTGTTTCAAACTTATCAACACTTTCTCTAATTATTAAATCAATGGTATCTTCAATTGGTTTACCTTTATTCCATCTAAGCATTAACTCTACACTAGCTAACATATTTATTAAATCTTGCTTAGTTGTTAAACGAGGCATATCTTCCGGATTAGTATCTGGTAAATATGGTACTCTTTTTAGGTAATCTTCTAAAAATTCTTCGACTAATTCACTCATAACTACTCCTAAAATGGCATTTTAAAATTACCACTAGATACTTGTTTCATCATCTTTTTATAATTTTCAAATTGTTCTAATAATCTATTTATTTCGTTAACATTTCTACCTGATCCGGCTGCTATTCTTTGTTTACGACTTGCTTTAATAATACTTGGGTCACGTCTTTCTTCTTTAGTCATAGATTGTATTATTGCTTCAATATGTGCTATTTGTTTTGGATCTATTTGAACATCACCTAAACCCATTTTTCTAGCTCCTGGAATTAATTTAATTAAATTCTCAAGTGGTCCAAGTTTTTTAATTTGTTTCATTTGATTTAAGAAATCATCTAAGTCATATTTACCTTTTTGTAATTTCTTCATTGTATCCATAGCTTCTTTTTCATCAATTATTTCTTCAGCTTTTTCAACTAAAGATACAACATCACCCATACCTAGAATACGATCAGCCATACGTCTTGGATCAAAGAAATCAAGTCCATCCATCTTTTCACTAACACCAATAAACTTAATTGGTACATTAGTTAAATGTCTTACTGATAAAGCGACACCACCACGAGTATCACCATCTAATTTAGTTAAAATAACACCAGATAAATCTAATTTCTCATTAAATCCAGTTATTACATTAATAGCATCTTGTCCCATCATTGAATCAATTACTAATAGTATTTCTTCAGGATGTACTTTGTTTTTGATATTATTTAATTCATCCATTAATTCTTCGTCAATATGAAGACGTCCTGCAGTATCTATTAATACATAATCATATCCATTTTCTTTTGCATAATTAATGGCATTAAAACTAGTTTCTACTGGATTATTAAGTCCTTCATCATAAACTGGTATATTAAGTTCTTTACCAATTGTTTTAAGCTGATCAATGGCAGCTGGACGATATACATCACATGCAACTAATAATGGTTTTTTAGCATGTTTCTTTCTTAAGAAATTAGCAAGTTTTCCAATAGTAGTAGTTTTACCAGAACCTTGAAGTCCAACTAACATTAAAATAGCTGGATTTCCTTTAACATTTAAAGGAGATGCTTCACCACCAAGTAATTCTACTAATTCATCATTAACTATTTTTACAAATAATTCACCTGGTTTTAGACTTGTTGCTACTTCACTACCAAGAGCTTTTTCTTTAACATTATTAGTAAATTCTTTAACTACTTTATAATTAACATCAGCTTCTAAAAGTGCAATACGTACTTCTCTTAACATTTCACTAATGTTTTCTTCAGTTATTTTTCCATAACCTTTAGCTTTGTGAATAATACCTTCTAATCTATCTTGTAAACCTTCAAACATTTATATCACCTATCTAATTATATAATAAAATAGCCTTTCTTGTAAATTAAAAAACACTATAAAATATAGTGTTATTTTTCAATACTCCATTCCTTAGTAATACATACATTGGCACTATTTGGTACTGGATTTGGTAAATCAACATGAATAATAATTGGTACTTTAAAGGCACTACCGAAAGCTAAGCAATAACCTGGTTGTAAACCTTTTTGTTTTTCAATTATTTCATCAGTAATATATGGCACCATTTGTGTAATATATTCAATATCTCTTGGATGAGTTGTTTTAAAGATTAAATAATTTGCACACTGAGACATAACTGTTTCAGATAACTCTACTGGTCTTTGTGATATTAGATTTAACATAACACCATATTTACGACCTTCTTTACTAATACGATCAAAAATATTATAACCAATTAAATCAATATCTTCACCAGTTTTAATATAACGATGTGCTTCTTCTACAAAGATATTAAATGGTACACTACCACGTTTTTGTAATTTCTTGGCATATTCAAAGAACATACGACAATATATCTTAACAATAACTTTAGCGATACTATCATCAATATCTTCTAAGTTAATATTTAATATTTGGTTCTTACCACCATTATCCATTAAGATACTAACTAAATATTCATCAAGCGATACATTACCTGGCATACTGAAGAATCTAGCATCATCACTAATTGCTAAAGTATGTAATTTAACTTTTAATGTAATTGAATCACTATATGTAAGTGGATTATTTAACCAATCTTCTGATACAAGAGCAAAAGCAAGTGCTCTTTCTAAATCAGCTAATGTATAACTATTATAAGTTTTTGGTTCATAATCATCATATTCTTGATGAACAAAACTAGATATGTATTCAGTAACTAATATACCTTCAGTAAAGATACCATTAGCATCAACATGGAAACAATCTCTAAATTTTCTTGTATAACCAGCACCTTGTACTACTGCTTCAAGATTTAATTCATTAGTTTTACATGTATTAAATAAACCAAATATATTATTACGTTTTGTAGCTGGTAAATCATTAGAATATAAAATAGATAACATTGCTTTAGCTAATAAATGGTTTTTAAACTTAGCACTTGTTTCATCATCTTGAGAGAATATTCTCGCTAACTTAATCATTCTTTCAATAAGGATTAATTGATTAGATGTGGTTGCACTAAGTAAAAGTGCTATATCATCTACACTAAGTAACCATAATGGCATAGATAATTGTTTATAATCGTAATTCTTATTAGTAGTAATAACTTTAAAATGATAATTTGGATTAATACTATTCATATTTTCAAATGCACTAATATATTCACCATTATTATCAAAGAATATTAAACTAGCTTTATATGGTAAGAAACCTTCTGTACTAAAAATACTTTGAATAAGTTTAGCAGTACCATAACTTTTACCACAACCAGAGTTACCTAAAATAGTTAAATGATTACTAAAGATATTATTAATATCCATATATACTCTTTTATTATCATAAAATGGACTAATACCAATAGAGAATGTTGTTGGTGATTTAACACCAATAATCATTTCATCTTCTTCAGGTTTCATTAATCTAATAGCAGCATTAGTATCAGGTTTATGAATTACACCATTATAAAACTTTCCATCGATTATTTCACCAATGAAATGTGCAGTTACAATATCTTCATTAACTAAATCAATTTCACAAACAACCTTTTTTTCATCTTTTTCAAAAACTAAATGTAGACCTAATAAGTTCATTTCTACATCTTTACTTGTAAGTTTTAATTCTGCCCCTTTATCATTTATTTTAATAATATGATCAAACATAAATCCTCCTAAAATAAATTTTCAATTATTCTTTTTGCCTTCTTATCTTCTATCAAATCTATTATATCATTAACTTTTTGTTTTTTTCTATATAAATTTAACTTTTCTTCAAAAAAATTAAGTTTTTCTTCTATTAATCTTAATTGATGATATATTGCATTACGACTAACATTATATTCTTTAGATATTTCACCATAACTTAAATTATTAAAATAATAATCTTCAAAATACTTTTGTTGTTTGGGAGTTAATAAGCATCCATATAAATCATATAATTCATTTAAATAAACATATTTTTCCATTTACATCATATCCTTAAATAACCCATATATATATTTTTCAATATCAAATGGTCTTAAATCATCCATTCCTTCTCCTAAGCCCATAAACTTAACAGGAATATTAACTTCTTCTTTAATTGCTAGTACAATACCACCTTTAGCAGTACCATCCATTTTACTTAAAACAATACCAGTAATATTAGTAATTTCTTTAAAACTTTTAGCTTGACTAATACCATTTTGTCCAGTAGTTGCATCTATTACTAAGAATGTTTCATGAGGAGCACCTGGTACTAGTTTACCAATAACATTATTTATTTTTTCTAATTCATGCATTAAATTAACTTTATTTTGAAGACGTCCAGCTGTATCAATTAAAACAACATCACTATTTTTCTCTTTGGCTTTTTCAATTCCTTCATAAATAACTGCTGCAGGGTCTGATCCCTCTTCTTTTGAATAGAAGTCAGAACCTACTTTTTCACTCCATTTTTCTAACTGTTCAATCGCTCCTGCCCTAAATGTATCAGCAGCTATCATCATTACTTTTTTATTTTCTTTAATTAATTGATGAGCAAGTTTACCAATAGTTGTTGTTTTACCAGTTCCATTAACACCAACAAATAGTATTACCGTCATACCATCTTCAACATAATTAACTTTACTTGAAATAATACTATCATTAACATAAATAATAAATAATTCATCAACAATAACTTCTTTTAAATATTCAGGATCAGTAATATCCTCATGTTTAACTCTTTTCTTTAACCTATCAATAAAATTCATTACTGTATTAACACCAATATCTGCCATAATTAAGATATCTTCCAATTCTTCAAAATATTCTTCATCTATCTTGCTATGATGTAGTGTTAAATTAGCTAATCTTGATACAAAAGATTCTCTTGTTTTAGTTAATCCTTCTTCATATGTTTTAATATCTTCTTCTTTAGTTATTTCTTCTTTTTTAAAGATATTTTTAATACTTTTAAATAAACCCATTCTCGCCTCCCATAATCTATATTTAATTATAACAAAAAATATTATAAATTACTAATATTTTACAAAATAAAAAGCTTGTTTTAATACAAACTTTTAACTTTTATATAATCTAAGATATCTTTATCTAATAAATTATCTATTCTTTCATTGTTTTTTATATTATTTCTAACCATACTACTTGATATATCATTATAGTAATCTAGTATATAAAATTTATCTTGATACTTTTTATATTTATCATTTATTACTTTCTTTAAATCAATATTATTTCTTGGAATAATAGTATAACTATATTTATCTAATAAATATTCATAATTATCAAAGTTAGTAAATTTTTCTAATAAATCACTTCCCATAATAATATTAATATCTTTATATTTTTCGTTTAATAAATCTATAATTCGATAATTAAGATAAGAATAATTTTTCATAATATCAGATATTTCTATAAATGGATATTTATTCTTTATAATATTTAACATTTCTATTCTAGTATTAATATTTATTAATTCTTTTTCTCTACTATTAACTGGTACTAATACTATTTTAGAAAACTTATCTTTAAGTTTTAAACATATTTCAATATGAGCTAAAGTTATGGGATTAAAACTGCCAATAAATAAACCTATCATTATATCACTATTCCAATCATATCTATTAAATAACCAAATATTACACCAATAATATATAGTAATACTACAATAGTAATATTTTCTTTAATATTCTTATTAGTTTTAAATAATATTAGTAATCCTACTCCTGCTCCAGTTAAAAGTCCAGACATCAATGAGCCAAAACTAATCATATCAGTTAAATATATTTCTGTCATAATAACACTACTTGCACAATTAGGTATTAAACCAATTAAACTACTAATATAATATGCACGATTATTTAACATAAATTCTTTAATAGTATCTTCACCAACATAATAAACAATTGTATTAAGAATAAGAATAGTAATTAATAAATAAACCGTAATACTAATAGTATGATGAAGACTTGATATAAAGATTCCTTTTTCACAATGACAATGTTCATCTTCACATTCTTCATGAATATGTTCTTTATGTGACTCTTTCTTTTTATAAAATAAATCTATTATTATACCAATAATAATACCAATAACTACTTTTATACCAATTATTTTTAATATCATAGCAAAACTAGTACCGTGAGAAATAAGTATTGGCAACATTTCATCACTTGTTGATAAATATACAGCTATTAAAGTACCTAGTGTTACTACTCTTGAAGAGAATAACTTAGTAACCATTGCACTAAAACCACATTGTGGAAATGATCCCAACACCCCACCAATAATTGGTCCATATTTTTTATTATTTACAAGTAATTTTTCATTCTTTTTACTCATTTTATGTTCAATATATTCAAGTATTAAAAAGGCCACAAATAAAAATGGTATTATCTTTAATACATCAATTAATGAATCTAATAAAACATCCCACATAATATCACTCCATAAATCAATAATAATATTATCATAAAACATATATATAAACAAGAAAAAAGTTATCTAATGATAACTTTTAATAAGCGTTTTAACATGATTATTAATTAACTCTGTATCAAAGTATTTTTCTATTACATCATTTAATGGAAGTGATGATAAAAGAGTAATGAATTCTTTATATTCTTTCCATCCTTCACGATAATTCTCTCTCATTTTCTCTTGGAAACAAATAGCAAATGAACGACCTAATGCATATTTAATACTGTTAAGTTCAACACTACTTTGATTCATTTCACCATATCGGTAAATCTCTCTTTTTTCTATCATATCTTTTTGCCATTTTTCAAATGCTTTTCTAGTTTTAAATTCTCTATTAAAAAGCAATTTAAAATTAACATCTTTATTTATTTCTTTTTCTTTAAAGATATTGCCACAATCCTTGCGCATATCTTCATTACGTTTCTCTGGTGAAACATAACAATCATAATCCAAAGTATAATAATCAATCGCTTTAAAATTTTTATTAACCATCATTTTAAATATAACTTTAGAAGCACTTAAATCATTTAAATAATATAATAAATCTTCTTTTCTATATACTTCAAAACTATCATCTCTATAATTATCTCTTAAATAATCAAGGAATAATTTTTCTAATAAATGAGAAGTTAATTCATCATATGGACTCATTGATGACATTACTCTTGAATTTCTTTGTAAGAAATATTGATATGCATGACCTACTTCATGAACAAGTGTTAAATAAAATTCAAAATCTGCTTGGATTGCTCCATCTATAATATTAGCTTCATCGATAGGAGTACTATTATAGGCAACACCTATATAACCATCTCTTACTGGTCCATTAAAAACATTACCATATTTTCCCATCTTAAGATATATATTAAATAAATCTGGATCAAGTTGTTTAAAGAATTCATAAATTAATTTCATCATTTTCTTATGATTACATTTATGTGTTAATACATATTGTTTTCCACTATTAAAATCATTATCTTTAAATGTTTTAATTATTTTAGATAATTCACGATATAAACTAAGTGCATTATTAGATAAATCATTACAATCTTTTACTGATGCATTAAGTACAGCTTTTAAATATTTCCCACTCATATCAAAATCTAAATAAATATCACCAAACATACTAACAGCTAATGAATATGGTAATTCACATATTTCCTCATCAGGTGACATTATATTTTCATAAAATTCAAGTAAATTAAAATAAGCATCTAATTTTTCTACTCTTTCTTTATTATTAGGCATTCTAAGAAGATGATCTCTTGTTTGTGATAATAATCTTCTTTTATTCTCAATTAATTCTTCCATAAACCCTCTCATAGAATTTATTCTAACAAAAAAAAGAAATAGATAAAACCTACTTCACACTTTATTTACTCTTTTTTATTTAAGCATTTTTCTTTTTTCTTTTTCTTCTGTTTTAATAATACTATCATATTCACTAGGTGTAATACTTAAACCAAGATTCATTCTATCAATCTTAGATAATCTAGTTTCATTAAGTAATCTTGTTATATTATCTAAATCAATTTCACTAGTTAACATTGCTAATTTATCAACTGGTGATATTACTATTTTATCATCATATTTTTCATAATTTTTTAATAATGACTTAATATATTCTAAATACATTAATTTTAGTTCGATATTTGGTAATTTAGTATGAGCCATTAAATTATATGCATGTAAGTAACTAGCATTATCAACTTCAATATTAATTGGAAATAAATCATGTTTAGATATATATAAATCATAATCTTTTTCTTTTATCGTATTACATACATCATATAAATAATTATATAATTCACTTTCTCTTCTATTGTATTTAGCTATTTGATTAATATGTTCTACATCATGAAATGTAATAAATAAATAAAAGAAATTCCAAAAATAAGTAAGATATTTCTCATCTATTTGATATCTTGTTAGTAATTCATTATATAATTCTTTTACTTTAATTTGAATTCTTTCATCATTAAAGACTATTGTATTACTCTTGTCATTATAAAAACCTAAATATATACTAGTTGGGTCAAATTTAACATCTTTTAATATATCTTCTAATCTATTTTCTTTAATATATGACCATGCAATATCTAGAATATCTTTTTCATTAATTTTATATTCATCATCAAATTTATTTAATAGTGTTATCATTTTATCCCTCCAAATTACAAAATTATATAACAAAAAAAACATAAAGTAAATACTATATGTTTTTTATTTCATTTTTTTTATTAATAATTTTGTTTCATCTCGTTTTTTTAATATTAAACTATATTCATCAAAAGTAATTGGTAAACCAAATTTTACTTTTTCTAATAGATTTAAATTATCTTCTATTATTACTTCATTAACTTTATCCATATTAATACCATCAATATTAGAAGATAATATTTCTATTGGTGAAGTAACTATTTTTTTATCTTTATCTATTTCATAATTATAAAGTAAGATATTTAAATAATATGCATATAATACTCTTAAATCTTTTTTTGGTATATTAGTTTCTTTCATAATTTTATAGGCAGTTGAAAAACCATAATTATCTGCTTCTATTTCCATAGGAAAATAAATATGTCCATCAAGACTATCATAATAATCTGTATTTCTTACAATTAATTTGTTATTTAATTTATGTAAATAAGAATAACTATGTTTATAACCATTTTCATCTCTATTATATTGATAAACATGAAATAATTCATGATAGATCTGATATAAATAATAGAAATTTATATAATATGAATAATTAGTTTTATCAATATGAAAATAGTCATGAAAAAGATTATATAATTCATTAGCTAAATCAATAGTATGGTTTTCATTAAAATCAATAATTTTATCATTTCGTCTATAACCAGTTTTTCCTTCACAATAATTAACATTTGTTAAATATTCTTCTAATTGATTTTCTTTTATATATGATAAAACTATTTCTTTAATTTCTTTTTCACTAATTATTTTTTTATTATTAATTAATTCAATTAAAGACTTCATATTATTCCTCAAGCTCTTTATTATATATGAAAAGATATTTAAAGTAAATAATAAAAAAAACATAAAGTTTTATCTTTATGTTTATCTTAATACACTTCTTGTTTTTTATGTTTTAACAATTCTTATTATTCTTTGTCAATTAATTTTCTAATTTAACACTAACTAATTTTGATACACCAGATTCTTGCATTGTAATACCATAAAGTGTTTTAGCATATTCCATCGTTCTTTTCTTATGAGTAATAAGTAAGAACTGAGTTTTATTCTTATAATTATCAAGATAATGTCCAAATATATCAACATTATTTTCATCTAGTGCTGCTTCTATCTCATCAAAGATACAGAATGGTACTTTACGAATATTAAGCACGGCAAATAATAAACTAATTGCTGTTAATGTTTTTTCACCACCAGAAAGCAAATTAATTGTTTTTAAACTCTTTCCTGGAGGAGAAGCTATTACATCAATACCTGTAGTTAATAAATCTGTTGGATCAGTAAGTTTAAGTGTGGCATCTCCACCTTTAAATAACATTTGGAATACTTTCTTAAATTCATCTTGTAATAATTTAAATGTTTTACCAAAGTCTTCTTTCATTACTTCATCCATTTCATCAATGATTGAATAAAGGGTTTCTTTTGCATGTAATAAATCATCTCTTTGACTAGTTAAGAATGTATATCTTTCATTAACTTCTTTAAACTCATCAATAGCAAGAATATTTACCATACCAATACTCTTTAATTTGTTCTTGTATTTATTAACTAAATTTCTTGCTTCATTATCATCAGTATCTAATTCATATTCTTCACGAGCTTTTTCATAAGTCATTTCATAATCACTACTTAATATTTCTAAATTATTATCTAATTTAGCATCCATTTTACTTTCTTGGATTTCTAAATCTTTTAATTCTTTTTCTTTATTTCGTAGATCATTATTATAAACTCTTACATCACCTTCAAGATTTAGTATTTCTACTTTAATCTTATCATATTCATTACGTTTAGTATTAATATCTTTAGTTAATAATTCTCTTTCTTCTTTAACTTTATAATATTCTTTAGAAATCTTTTCTTCTTCTTTAACTAACTTATTACCTTCCAAATCACCTAAATTATCTAATTCAAGATTAACTTTATCTAGTTCTTGTTTCTTTAATTCTAAATTATTTTCTAAGTTAGCTTTTATTTCGGTAAATCTAGTATATTCACTTCTAGTATTATAAACATCTTCTTCAATAGCAATGATATTACTATTTTGATTATTAATATTTCTAGTTAATTCTTCACATACTGTTTGTAAACTATTATTATTTACTATTAAATCAGCTAATTCATTTTTTAAAGTTATTGGACTAACAGTAGGATTTATACTACCACCAGTTATACTACCACCAACATGAATAACTTCACCATCAAGAGTAACTATTTTATATTTATTGTTAATCATTTTACTTAGTTTATTACCAGTATCAATATCTTTAGTAACAATAATATTACCTAATTGATTTAAAACAATATTACGATACTTTTCATCATATTTAACAAAATCTGACAATATTCCTAAATAACCTGATTCATTCTCTATTGTATCAGTTGTATCATAATCAATTCCTTTTGGTTTAATTACATTAAGTGGAAAGAATGTTGCTCTACCAAGTTTATTATTCTTTAAAAACTCAATACAATCTTTAGCTACTTCTGGATTATCAACAATAATAAAGTTTTTACTAGCACCAATTACTACTTCTAAAGCTTTACTATATGCACTATCAGTACTTAATATATTACCAAAAGCATCATAAACACCTGTTAATCTTGGATTATTAAGAATCTTTTTAACATTAGAGTTAACTAATAAATTATTCTCTAAATTATCTTTAATAATATTAATTTTATTAGTATTTTCTAAAAACTCTTTATTCTTAATATTATATTCTTTATTTAAATTATCTTTTTTAGTTTTAGCATCTGTTAAAGCATTAAGTAATGTTTCCATATTCTTCTTAGTTGTTTCAATATTTTTTGACATATCTTCGATATCTTTTTCAATTAACTTAATATCATTACTTAAACTTAATTTATTATTTTTTAACATGGTAATATTTTCATGAACTTGTAGATCTTTTGCATCATATTTACTTCTTTCATGAACAATATTTCTTTTGCTATTTAATTCTTCTTCTTCTCTTGTTTTAGCAATTAATTTATTATTTAATTCATTAATATCTTTTTCAAGTTCAAGACTTTTTACTTTAACTTCTTCTAATTTATTATTACTAATTAAAGTATTAAGACTAACTATTTCATTATTAAGTTTTTCTATTTTCTTTTTATTTTCTTGATAAACATTATTAATATCCGTTATTTCATAAACTAATAAACTTACTTCTATATCTTTTAATTTATCTTTTACTTCTAAATATTCTTCTGCTTTCTTACTTTGTTCACGAAGTGGTTCTACACGTAATTCTAACTCACCAA
>JAEEGL014878452.1_pt1 | contig 14387 bp, 11 predicted proteins | sample 9134231 | NCBI WGS metagenome assembly JAEEGL01 (sample SAMN16246548, study PRJNA631951) | gut metagenome | biome: gut microbiome; feature: rumen; material: fiber-attached | host: Bos | place: Iran: Karaj | collected 2018-10
AAAAAAAGCAACTCAAGGAATAACATCTTTTACAAGACGAGAGCAAGTCCAATTAAATAACGGAGAAAGCTTTCAAGATGCAATTAATAATATGTTGTATGTAAGTGATGTTAATAAATATGATTCCAGAATAAAAATGCTGATTGATGATTGGTATCGTATGTCTAATCTTGATGATTATGCTGCTGATTATATAGATGATGTAATATATTGTAATGATAGAACAGCAACTAATGATTTGTCATTAATAGGTGTATCTGAACGTATGAATATATATTATGATAATGAAAAAACAAATAACAGTGTTGACTATAGTTGTAATAGTATAACAGATCGCTTTAGTGTTAGTAATAATTCAGCAAAACTAGATTATCCAATAGGATTACCTACTAGCGAAGAATTAAATGCTTTAGGAACAGATGCCCTAAGAGCAACAGATTATTATTACTATACTATGTCACCAAAATGGTTCCAAACAGGTTCTACTATACATGTTATGGGTACATCAGGAACTTTTAATATGACAGCAGGTATTGCTTCTTATTTTGATATAAGACCAGTTATTGCTATAAAAGCAGGTATTCCTATTAATGCAGGAGATGGAAGTAAGGAATCTCCTTATATGATTGAATACTTCTAATAAAAGTACATTAAGTACTTTTTCTTTTTATAAAAAACCATTATAGCAATTGACTTTTATATAAAAATACCATATAATATGTCGCGAGGGGATGAATATGAATACAGATTATAATTTATACAAGATATTTTTATATCTATTTGAAGAAAAAAGTATATCAAAAACTGCTGCAAGATTATACGTTTCTCAACCCGCAATTAGTTATAGTTTAAAAGAACTAGAAAACCAATTAGGGTATACATTATTTTATCGAAACAGTAAAGGAATAGAGCCAACACTTGAGGCTAAAGAACTATATTCTTATATTTCTACTGCTTTTAATATCTTAAATGATGCAGAAGAACATATAAAAAATTTAAATAATTTAAATATAGGTTGTATTAGAATAGGTACACCTTCTCATATTGGAGTATTCTATTTATCTAATTATATTGCGGACTTTAGAAAAATATATCCTGGAATTAGATTTGAAATTATTTGTAAATCAACTTCAGATATGATAGAAATGTTAGAAACAAGAAAATTAAATATTATAGTAGATACATTACCAATTAATAGTAAGAAAGATGTAACAAAAATAACTTTATCAAAAATGCAAAACTGTTTTGCCTATAATAAAAACATCATGAAAGATGTTGATATTAAGAAAGTAGAAGATTTAAAGAATTATCCATTAATTCTACCTTCAGCTACTTCATCAATTCGTTTAAAATTAGATGAATTTATGGAAAGTCAAAACACTAAGTTAGTACCAATCTTAGAATCTTGGACTACAGAGATTATGATTGAAATGGTACGTGAAGGTGTTGGTATTGGTTACTTTGTAAAAAATGTAATTGATACTCAAACAGATAAAAATAATTTTGAGGTAATAACATTCGATGATAATTTACCTGCTGTAGATGTATGTTGTGTATATATAGAAGATTTCTTAACTACAGCAACACGTAAATTTGTCGATATTTTAACAAGTAATAAAGTAGGGGAATAGAATGATGGAATTATTATTAAGTGATGAAAAAGAAATATCTTTAGAAGATTATGAAATAAGAAATAAATTATATACAGAGTTTATGGATTTACCAGACAACTTTGTTTCTAAAATGAGACACTTACAACCTCAAGTAGGATGTTTCAATAATTGTAGTTTTTGTAGTAAGTTTTCAGTATGTAAAAGTGAATATTGGTCACTACCAACGCTAAGAAATATTATAAGTGCTTTAAAATATACTTCCCGTAATTATACTAAAGACGATGTATTATTAGCTTGGGATAGAAGAGAACATCGTGTAGGAGTTATTTTCCCTTATCTAAATAATGATATTGCAGCATATCCTTATTTAGATCATTTTATATCTTTAAGTTATCGAGAATTAGGTGTTCGTACTCGTATCTCAACTGTTGGTTATTCAAGACACAATAAACAATTAAATGAAATGCATAAAAGAATATCTAATGAAGGTTTAATCTGTGCTTTAGGTGGAGTACGTCTATCTATTAGCCAATATGGAAGAGTTTGGGAAGAACCTGGACAAAAAAATTCATTAGATGAATATTATAAAGATCTAGCAAATTTCTTAAAAATATATAGATTATATTATGATAAGTTTGGATCTGGTTCACGTAAAATGTGTTGCGAATTAAGATTTAATCCATTAGTAGAAAATGCTAAAGTAATAGAGACTAATTATAATAATAAAAAAGTAATCGCAGTAGCAAATTACTTATATGTATCAAAAGAAGATAATGTTACTTTAGAAGAAACATTTATAGATGATCCATATGATCACTCATTATCATTTACTACTCTAGGAGTAAAGTTTGATGAGTATAATTTAGATTTTATGGTAGATAATGAAGAAAGTATTATTAAATACTTAGATGAAAAACATGATCCAGTAAAAGAAGTAGATATATATTTATTTAAAAATAAAGATGGTATTTATTATTCAATAGATCCACAATTAACAGCTGAAGGAAACTTTAGTATTCATATTTATCCAGAAACTGAAATACGTACTAAATCAGGTTATATAGTAACTGAAAGATTCTTCTTAAATGCTTTATATAATTTTAAAAAGAGAAGAGGATTACTATTAAAAGATTTAGTACCAAATGCTACTTATGATGATTGTTTAGAAGTAGTTGATATATTAAAAGAATATTCTAATTATTACCATGATATTGGTAAAGAAGAAAAAAGTATCTATATTATGGAACATATAGTTCCATTAATAGATGTTTATATAAAAGCTTTAAAAGAAGCAGATTATCCTGCTGAAGTATTCTTTGATAAAAACTTTACTATAGATACAGGTATGATTTGTAACTTAGGAAGAGCTATAAACTTATTTAAAGGATTAACTAAGTTTGTTAATGAACCAATAACTCCAATCCATGAAAGAAATTATGGAAGACATTGTTCTACAATGAAACAAGAAAACTATGTTTGGTTACTAGGATGTGATTTCCATAATAATCTATTAATTGAAAAACTAGACTTATTTAATACCGCATCTGTTGAAGGACAAGTATCTATAAAGAAAAAGATAGAAATACCTAATATGAATATTAAAATAGATGAAAATAGTAAGTATTTATATCCTGGAGAGACAGAATAATGTCTATTGATTTTTATAAAGAAAATGGAGATTTGGGTTATCTAGCAAACTATTCAAATCATGGATTTACTGTAGATAATGTATTTTATCCTACAGTAGAACACTTCTATCAAGCCAGTAAATTTAGTGATGAAGAGTTAAGAAAAAAAATAATTAATAGTAAAACACCAAAAGAAGCATCAAATATTGGTAGAGATAGAAAAAATAAACGTATTGATAATTTTACTAAGATGAAATTAGAAAAAATGTATGAAGGTATATATAATAAGTTTTCTCAAAATAAAGATATTCGTAGTAAATTAATTGAAACAAAAAAAGAATATATCCGTGAAATGAGTGTTAAAGAATCTTTCTGGGGAGTAGGGCCTAACTTAGATGGTAAAAATGAAATAGGTAAGATACTAGTAAGAGTTAGAGAACAAGTAAAGAAAGATTTATTAGAAGAAATAATTAATAAATGTAAGAATAAAAAGGTTTATATTATAGGACATAAAAAACCAGATGCTGATTCAGTATTCTCAAGTTTAATACTAACTCATATATTAAAAGCAAATGGAGTAGATGCAGTATTTGCTGTAAGAGATGAAGATTTTGTAGATGACAAGATGATTAAAGACTATTTAAAAGAAGAATATGTTGTAGTAGATGATTATACTGATAAAGAATTTATCTTAGTAGATCATAATCTTTTAGATGGTATAAATAAAGAAAATGTAATTGCTTCATTTGATCATCATAGAATTACAGGAGATGTAGAAGATTTAGTAGAAATGGAATATGCATCAACAGGTTTATTATTATATGATGTATTTAAAGATAAATATAATTTTACAGAAGAAGAAAAAGAACTTATAGCCTTAACAGTCTTATCAGATACAGACTATTTAACAAGTTCCCGTTTCTTCAAAGAAGATCAAGATTTATATAAAGAACTTGATTCTAAATTAGATAGTAAAAAAATGATGAAGAAATATCTAAAGACTAATATATTTAATCTATCTATTAATGAAAACTTTTTTAAAGATTATAAAGAATATGATTATAATCATATCCATATAAATAGAAGTATGATAAGAAGTTATACTAAAGAAAGAGAAGAATATTATGATACTTATGTATCTAATATGAAAAAGAATTCTATTAATTTACTTATCTGGTGTGACTATGAAGAATTAGTTACAATGGTATGTTATAATGGTATATCTTTACAATTCCCATATTTTACTACTAGTACTACTTTAGTACTAGATTACTTGAAAAAGGAAAAACATCTTTTATAAGATGTTTTTTTCATAAGTGTTGTTTATTTCTTTTTATACCTATAAATAACCTTTATAATACATATTAAAAATATATTTTTGATTTATAGATTTTTTCATTGTAATATGGTATTAAGAAGAGGTTTAGGAGAGTGAAATTATGAATCACGCAACACAGGTATATACTTTTTATTCGGCAAAAAAGATATATTATGCTAAAACTCCTTCTAAGTGTTTACTTATAGAAAAGAAAGAAAGTAATCCAGCAACAAGAGTATTAAGTTTAGTATCAAGAAATACTATACTTTATAGTAAAGAACAAGGAATACTTTTATTCCCTAAAGCGTAATTTATTCTAAAAAAAAGACTTATAAAAGTCTTTTTTTTATTCACTAGCAAGATTATCAAAATATCCTTGAATAAATACTACAGGAGTACCTTTATCTCCAGAACCACTAGTTAAATCACATAGTGAACCAATTAAATCAGTTAATCTTCTAGGAGTAGTACCTTGAGTAATCATCTTACCTTTCAAATCTTTATCTTTATTTTTAATTTCTTGTTTAATAGCTTCTTTTAATTCTTCTCCTCTTAATTCAGCAAATTTATTATCAGAAACATATTTTAATTTAATTTCATTAGGAGTTCCTTCAAGTCCACTAGTATATGCAGGTGAAACAACAGGATCAGCTAATTCCCATATTTGTCCAACAGGATCTTTAAAAGCACCATCACCATATACCATTACTTCCATAGTTTTACCTGTTTTCTCTTTTAATTCTTTTTGAATCTTTTCAACTAATTCTTGACCAGTTCTAGGAAATAATTTAAGTCTTTCTTCAGTTGATTTATTAGATCCAAGCATCCCATATTTTTCATTATAACCACTATCCCCAATAGCTTCAGTCATAATTTCAAATAAACCAAATACATTAGCTCCATATTCTTCTAATAAGTACTTAGTATGATATCTAGTATGAATATCACAAGTTAATACATTTTTTGTATATTTTAAGATATCTACTGGATTATTAGAAAGAATAAAGTGAGCTTCACATCCCTCAGCTTCAATTAATTCCTTATAAAAATCTATCATATTAATTCCAGTAAATGGATGTACCCAATCACCAAAATATTTTCTATATTCTTCTTCAGAAATTATTGAATCTTTAGAAAAATCACTCTTATATAATTTTTCCTCATCAAGTATTCCATTACCAACTTCATCAGCTGGGAATGATAATTGTACATAAAGCTTTTTAGTACTTCTAGCAATAGCTTTTAATATTAAAGAAAATCTATTTCTAGATAGAATAGGGAATACTATTCCTAATTCTTCTGGATCTTCAAATTTATTTTTAATATCCTTGCTTACTGTATTAACAGTAACATAATTTCCTTCAGATATACCAACAACTGCTTCAGTAATTGCAACTATATCTTTATCATGAAATTCAATGTTATTATTCTTACCAGCATTAATAACAGCATCGACTACAATCTTTGCTAAATTATCTCCTTCTTTAATAATTGGGGTACGTATACCTCTAACAACTGTACCTAAGTCTCTCATAAAAACCTACCTTTCAATAAAATTATATCATATTAAAAATATTTTGTGTTATAATGTTTATGATAGGAGGTGTGTCTATGGGTAGATTTATGAAAACAGATAATGATTTCAATACCAGTATGGATATTGATGATTTATATAATCTTGAAAATGACGATGAAGATAAAGATACTTTTGATGAAGTAGAACCAGCAAATAATGACGATATCATGAATTTAAACTTAGATGACGACCTTCCTAATAGTGATTTATCTCTTTCAACATATAAAATGAAAGAAGAAAATACTGATCCAGGAAAAAAGAAATTTTTAATAATACTTTTAATTGGAGCAGCTCTACTAAGTTTAGTTGCGATTGGATCAGTAGGTTATTTATTAATTAATGGTAGACCACCTGCTTGTAAAAGCGTTCATATAGAAAGTGATAATATGGAAAATCAAAGTACTGCCAAATACGGTTCTATGATTACTTTGACATTTTCATTTAATAAAGATATTCAAGGAACACCAACTGTTATAATTCAAGATAGAGAAGTAGAAGTATATGGAAAAGGTAAAAACTTTGAAGCAAAATACTTTGTCCAAAATCCACCTCCAAATGATGAAGTAGTAAAATTTATTATTAAAGATTATAAAGATTCTTTTAATAGAAAAGGAAGTCCAGTTACAACTACAACTGATTTAAGTAGAGTTGTAATATTAGCTGTAAAATAAATACAAATATTTTTTGTATTTTTTTTATATATTTTTTTGGTATAATAAAATTGTATTATTCTTTAGGAGGTATTTATGTATTTAAATGATAAAATTGTAATCGGAAAAAATGAAAAAGAAGAATTCTTTATTCTTCCAAAAATGGCAAATCGTCATGGTATTATCACAGGAGCAAGTGGTTCTGGTAAAACAACAACAGTAAAAGTAATGGCAGAAGGTTTTGCAGATGCCGGTGTTCCAGTATTTCTTGCTGATGTTAAAGGGGACTTAGGAGGAACAGCTTCAGCTGGAACTCCAAATGAAAAAGTTGAAGAAAGAATTTCTAAATTAAAAGTAGAAGGTTTTGAATATAAAGGATTCCCTGTAAGATTTTGGGATATCTTTGGAGAATTTGGTCATCCAATTAGAACAACATTAGATTCTGTAGGACCAGATATTCTATCTATGATGTTAGGTCTATCTGAAGCACAAGAAGGAGTACTTGCTATAGTATTTAAAATTGCACAAGATAATGGTTGGAAATTAGATGATGTAAAAGATTTAAGACTATTACTACAATATGTAGGAGATAATAAAAACGATTTTATTACTAAGTATGGTAATATTACTACGCAAAGTGTAGGAGTAATTCAAAGATGTTTATTAACACTAGAAAATCAAGGAGCAAATATGTTCTTTGGTCATCCAGAATTAGATATTAATGATTTTATTGCTCACGATACAGATGGTAGGGGAATGATTAATATCTTACATGCTGTTAAATTATTCCAGTCACCTGATTTATATGCATCATTCTTATTATGGTTATTAACTAATTTATTTAATAATATGCCAGAAGTAGGAGATTTAGATAAACCAAAAATAGTCTTCTTCTTCGATGAAGCACATTTATTATTTAATGGAATGCCTTCATATAGATTAAAACAAATAACTCAAGTAGTTAAATTAATAAGATCACGTGGAATCGGATTATACTTCATTTCTCAAAGTCCTACTGATATTCCAGATGAAATAATTGCTCAATTAGGAAATAGAGTACAACATACATTAAGAGCTTATACTCCAAATGAACAAAAAACAGTAAAAGTTGCAGCTGATTCATTTAGAGCAAATCCTAAATTTAACACAACAGAAGCAATCCTAGCTTTAGGAACAGGAGAAGCTTTAGTATCATTCCAAAGTGAGAATGGAGAACCTAATATTGTTGATAAAGCAACCATTTTACCACCACAAAGTATGATGGGAGTATTAGATGATATTTCACGTAATAAGATAATTAATTCTTCCGCAATAGTAGGAAAATATGAGGAAGCAGAAGAAAGAGATTCTGCCTATGAAGAATTAGATAAATTAATAAAAGAAAAATATGAAGCAGAAGAAGCAGAAAAGAAAGCTATAGAAGAAGCTAAAGAAGCAGAAAAAGCTGCCAAAGAAGCAGAGAAAGCAGCAAAGCAAGCAGAAAAAGAAAAGAAAGAAGCTGAAAGATTAGCAGAAAAGAAAAAGAGAGAAGAAGAAAAAGCAAGAAAGAATAGTATTGAATACAAATTAGGTAAAAAAGTAACAAATGCTGCTACTAATAAAATAATAAATAAAGGATTAAATGCAATATTTAAAAAGATATTAAAATAGACTTTTAAAAGTCTATTTTTTTTATAAAAAATATATTATAATTTTACAAGCAGGTGATAATATGAATACAATACAATTACTAATAAAAGAAATATGTGAAGAAGAAAATATAAAATTCAATTTAATATCTAACGGTTGGATTATTGTCTTAGAAAAAGATAATCAAATTCACTATATTTCAGGAACTAAATTTGATTTAAATAACTTCACATCCGCAACTATTTGTAATGATAAATATGCCTGCTTTTCAGCCTTAAAGTATCATAATATCCCTGTCTGTGAGCATCATATTCTTTATCAAGAAGACAAAAAAGAAGACATAGAAAAAATATTTAATGAATATAATAAAGATGTAGTAATAAAGAAGAATATTGGTTCATATGGATCAGATATGTTTCATATTAAAGACTTTAATGATTTACTAAATAATATGAATAATCTATTTAAATCTAATAAATCAATTAGTATTTTACCTTTTTATAAAATAAAAGCAGAATATAGAGTAATAGTTTTAAATAATAATGTAGAATTAATATATAGTAAAATAAGACCTGTAGTTATAGGTGATGGTATTCATACTATCTATGAATTATTACTAGATTTTAATAAACCATTTTTTAAAGATATTAAAAATAAAGAATTGGATTATATTTTAGAAAAAGATAAAATATATGAATATAGTTGGCAACATAATATATCTAAAGGAGCAATACCAGTAAAAGTAGAAGATGATAACTTAAAAGAAAGATTAAAAGATTTGGCAATAAAAACTACAAATAGACTAAACTTAAACTTTGTAAGTGTAGATATAGTAGAATTAGAAAATAATGAATTAAAAGTAATAGAAATAAATAGTGGAGTAGTAACAAACATTGCAGAGTACTTTGAAGATGGAGATGAAATTGCGAAAAGAATATATAAAAAAGCAGTATTATCAATGTTTTCGTAAAGTGCAAAAAACATAATCTAAAATAGTATAAATAATTATTAATTATGATAAAATTAAAGTGGTGATAGAAGTGGACGAGACAATTGGAGTAAAGGGTGGCAAAAACGATCTTAAAAGACAGATGAGAATAAGTAAACAACAAAAGAAGAAACTAGAAGATTACGAACATGAAAGAAAAATTGCTGAACTTGAAAAAGATGTAAAGAAAAAACAAATTTATACATTAATTAAAACACTACCAATTGTCATTGGTGGTGCTACTATTAAAACAATACATGATGTCGCATCAGGAAAAAGAGTAAAAGAACAAGAAGAAGAACAAATTAAATGGAGAATCAAAGAGTATGATGGAGATATTACTCATATGACTCCAGAAGAATTTAAAGAGAAAAAAGAAAGAAAGAAAAAAGTAATAGTTCTACCTACAGGAGAAAAAGTAATAGTATATGTTACTCCTATAGTAGAAGATAAAAAAACTATTACCAAAGAAGATGGTTTTATAGAAATAAAACCAGAAGAACAAAAAGATACTCAACCAAAACCTATCATTGTAGAACAACAAGATACTAAAGAACTTACTGATAAAAAACCAGCAAAACAAGTATCAAAACCATCTATAGGAGTAGGAGAAGAAGTAGTAGATGTAGAAGAATTCGTAGATAAAGAATTATCATCAATAGATATAGAAAAACTATCTCCAGAAGCAAGAAAAACATTAGATAATTTAAAATCAAGAAGAATAGTAGAAGAATATGAAAAACAATTAAAAGATATAAGATATGAATTAAGAAAAGTAATATTTGAATACAATGTCTTAGTAGATGAAGAAGATAAAGTAATTCTAAGTAAAGATGCAGAAATAATATTAGATAAATTATCAGATATTATTAAAAAAGTAGAAGTATTAAAAGCAAAGATAAGAATAGATAACTTAGATAAATATGATGATAATTATATTTATGTTTTAATAGAAGATTATCTAAAAGAATTTAAAGACAAAAAAGTAATAGAAGAAATAAAAGATTCTCCATTATATGTTTTACTAGAAGAAAAACTAGATGAATTAGAGAAAAAAAGAAATAAATTAGAAGAAAAAGTAGAAACAAAAAAAGGAGAATTAGAACAAAAAGAAGAAGATTTTGAGAATCTAAAAAATAGATATTATTCTCTAGATAAATTAAATAATCAATTATTAGAATTTCAATATGATCAAGATAGATTATTAAAAGAAATACAAGAAAAAGTTGCTAATGCTACCTCAGAAAAAGAAAGAATAGAAGTAGAGTTTCAAGCAATAAGTGCTCATAGTAGAAGATTCTTAGAATTTTTAACTTTTTCTATGTTTCTTCCAGGTCCTAAATTTGCAAGAGGAATAGCTGCTCATACAGCTGCATACTTATATTTTATAAATAATGTATTAAGACCAAATACTAAAACAAGAAAATATAAAGTAATTAATGTTATAGATTATCATGATGATATTATGGATAATATTAAATCACTAGAAGATGCTATTAGATTACTCGGAAAAACAACAGATCAAATAGATAAAATGATAAAAGAAATAAAAGATAAATATAGTGATTATTTATATGAAATACCAGAATGTAGAGAATTACTTAGTAATTTAGAAAAAGTAAAAAGTGAAATGAAAGAAAAAGAAGACGAAATGAAACGTCTTAAGAAAGAACAAGAAAAAGAATTAGAAAAGAACGATGCTAAAGTAAAAACAATAGGAGAGTACGCTGTAAATTAGTTGTAAAAAGAATAGTAACTAATTCTATTGTTTTCTTGATTGTGATATAATACTATCGGAAATGGAGTGAAAAACATGCTACTATTAACCAAAGCTGTTTTTGCAATTATGATTGGTTTTTTATCATCCGTTGTCTTAGGTTTATTTTTAGTACCAATTCTTCGTAAGATGCGTGTTGGCCAAAAAATATCTATATTTGTAGGTGAAGCACATCGTAAAAAAGAAGGTACTCCTACAATGGGTGGACTAATCTTTATAGTTCCAACAGTACTGGCAACTATAGGTTTAGTATTAACCGGTAAGATAACTTATACATCTAATTTGGGTATAGTACTTTTAGTATGTATTGGATATACCTTAATAGGTTTTATGGATGATTTCTTATCAATAAAAAAAGGTAATAATGAAGGTTTAACAGTTTATCAAAAACTGTTGATGCAAGTATTTATCGCTATAGGTTTCTTCTATATTTATATGAGAAGTGGAGGACAAACTGCATGGGTTGTAGGAACACTACATATAGACTTAGAAATGGGATGGTTATATGGACTTGCGATACTATTTATCTTAGTAGGTGCAAGTAATGCCGTTAACCTAACAGACGGATTAGATGGTCTGGCAGGAGGACTATCTGCTATATCATTTGTAGCCTATGCATTAATTTCACTATCAGTAGGATTTGAAGATATTGGATTATTCAGTTTAATATTAATGGGTAGTTTAATGGGATTCTTAGTATATAATACATATCCCGCCAAGATATTCATGGGAGATACAGGTTCCCTTGCTTTAGGAGCTGTAATGGGCGCAATCGCCATATTAACTCATAGAGAATTAACTCTACTTGTAGTTGCCTTTATCTTTGTTATAGAGACACTATCAGTTATCCTACAAACATTCTGGATGATAGTATTTAAAAAGAAAATATTCTTAATGACACCTCTACACCATCATTTTGAGAAACTAGGATGGGATGAAAGAGATATAGTAAAACTATTCTGGATAGCAGGACTAATCCTAGCTATGGCAGGTATAGTCTTTGGAGTATGGGTATAAAGAACTAGAAATAGTTCTTTTTTTTATTAATAATTATGTTATACTTATAATAGGTGAAGAGTATGAGACAAAGACGTAAAGAATCTTTAATATTATTGATAATCATACTAGTATTAAGTCTAGGTATAGGTTATGCCTTTCTAACTACAACACTTAATATTGATGGAACTGCTGATGTTGATTCTAATTCATGGAATGTTTATTGGGACAGTGTTCGCGTGTTAGATGGTTCAGTTACAGGTGATAAAGTTATTACTCCCGCTACAATTAACGCAACTAAAGATAGAATAACTTTTAGAGTAAATTTAAAAGAGCCATCTGATAATTATACTATATCAGCTACAGCAGCAAATGGAGGAACTATTCCAGCCAGAATAGAAGAAGTAAATTATTATATTAATGGAGAAAAATATGAAAATGTTTTTATTCCCTATCTTACGGTTTTGGTATTTGATGAAGCAACTTTAAGTGATATAGAAGTTGGGGACCTTTTACTACCAGAAATGGAGAAAAACTATACTTTTGTGGTACAGTATTCAAATAATATAAATCCATCAGATTTACCATCAACAAACCAAACAGTAACTTTCTCTTTAGAAATTATTTATTCTCAAGCTCCTGGATCTGTTAGTAAATTATACTCTGGTTACAATAATATATATAATGATAGATCAGGAAATAATGTAATTCCTCCATTTACAACATATAATACATATCAAGAAGCAATGAATACTATGGCTGAAGGAACCAATATGTTTATGAAATATTATATATATAATGATTCAGTTTATGAATATAGTATTGGTTTTATAATAAATAGTAATATTTATTACTTGATAGGTGGCGACACAGGATGGGCATTCGAAAAAAACAAAAATACTTTACTATCTGCATTTGGTTCTGATTATTGTCATCAAAACCAGCTTGGTTCTATCAAAATATTTATATGTAACGATAGTGTATCTAATGTCAAATTATATGAACATGGCGGTATTGACATGGTATCTGGATTATATCTTTGTAGGATTAGAGGTTCAACAGCATCTGCTGATTTACTATATGGCTGCACAAATAACAGTAGCTAAAGCATGATAAATCGCAATAAAATTTTTATGTATCAGCTTAGAGAATTTGTTTAAAAAAAGAACATTAGTTCTTTTTTTATTAATAATTATGTTATACTTATAATAGGTGAAGAGTATGAGACAAAGACGTAAAGAATCTCTAATACTATTAATAATCATACTAGTATTAAGTTTAGGAATAGGTTATGCTTTTCTAACTACTACTCTTAATATTGATGGAGTTGCTGATGTTGAATCTAATACTTGGAATATATATTGGGATAATTTAACAGTATTAGATAATTCTGTAACTGGAGATCAAGTCATTACACCTGCAACAATTAATCCTGCAAAAAATACAATCTCTTTTAGAGTAAAACTAAAAGAACCTTCAGATCAATATTTTATAACAGCAGATGCTGTAAATGCAGGATCTATACCTGCTCAAATAGAAAAGATTAATTATTATCCTACAGAAGGAGATTATCCTTATCTTGATGCTATTGCATTTGATAGTAATACTCATGAAGAACTTCAAGAAGGTGAAATAATTCTTCCTGGAAGAGAAAAATCAGTTACTTTTGGAGTAATATATAGTAAAAATATTAATCCGGAAGATTTACCAGATACTGATACGACAGTAACATATTCTATTGAAATTGTATTTTCACAAGCACCAGGAACTGTCAAAATGTTATATTCAGGTTTAACTCCACCAAATAATACAACTCAATCATATACTGATACTACTGGAAATAATATAATACCTCCTTTTACAACATTTAATACATATCAAGAAGCAATTAATACAATGGATGGTAGTAATATATTCTTGAGATACTATATATATGAAGATAAGGTTTATGAATATAGTATAGGTTTTAAATATAATAATAATCTTTATCATTTGATAGGTGGAGATAAAGGATTATCTTTTGAAAGAAATAAAGAATTATTAATATCTCTTTTTGGATCCTCTTCATGTGAAGACAATGAATCATATTATGCTTGTAATAAAGATGGTTATAATTGTAAAATTTATAAAAATGGGTATTATGCTGAAAGAATAGAAGTAAAATCCTCAAATGGTTATGGATGCTATATAATAGGATCAGGTTATTATAATT
>JAEEGL015311228.1_pt1 | contig 14387 bp, 6 predicted proteins | sample 9134231 | NCBI WGS metagenome assembly JAEEGL01 (sample SAMN16246548, study PRJNA631951) | gut metagenome | biome: gut microbiome; feature: rumen; material: fiber-attached | host: Bos | place: Iran: Karaj | collected 2018-10
CACTACCGACGTAAAGATTGACCATTCCACTTAGAGCCAAAGCATCGTAGATGCCGTGTGCAAGAACGGGCATGAAGAGAATGAGAATGGCAGCACGTCGAGAGTGGTCAACAAAATGATGGAGGGAATAATAATATCCCATGAGTACGGCAAATGCATAGTGTCCAGGTACAGCCAAGAATGCACGGCTGATTGCTACAGACCTCCAGTTTTCTACATTATCGAATAGATAAAGGACATTTTCTATGGCGGCAAAACCAAGTCCGATGCTTACCGCATATACGATACCATCAAAATGCTCGTCGTAGAAGGGATTCTTTCTTAATATCAACCACAAAGCCAACAACTTGAAACTCTCCTCTGGTAAAGCCGCAACGAAAAAGGCTTCGAATGTAGTACCTAATAAGGTGGTCGGTCCTCCGTTTGTTCCAAAGAAAGCAGAATTGATGGCAAACTCCAACAATGACACGGGAAACGCAATTGCCACTCCGTACATTACTGCCTTGATGAGCCAATTTGTTGGTTCTCGTTGTGCATCTTGTTTCCAAATATATACCCACAATAGAATGGCGGGGAATAAAGCTGCAATAATCAATACTAATTCAGTCATACGAAACTCTTTGGATGATGAATAAAAGATGCCTCAAATGTACGAATTTTTTGTGAATATCAACTATGTATATGCGTTAATCTTCCATAAACAGATGGATTATTCGGCAATAATTGATAATTTTGCATTTCATAGAATAGGAAATAAGATATGAAAATAAGATTGTTGTTTATTTGCTTAGGCAATATTTGTCGTTCTCCAGCTGCTGAGGGAGTGATGAAAGCGATAGTGAAACGAGAGGGTAGGGAGAAAGACTTTTATATCGACTCTGCTGGTATTGGCGGTTGGCATGTTGGCGACTTGCCCGACTCACGTATGCGCAAGCATGGAGGAATGAGAGGATATAAGTTTGATTCACGTGCTCGTCAGTTTTCTCATGCTGACTTTGCCGACTTTGATTACATCTTCGTGATGGATCATGAGAATTACAGGGCAGTTACCTCGATGGCGAAGAATGAAGAAGAAAGACAAAAAGTGAGAATGCTGACAGATTACCTTGTTCGTCATAAGGATGCTTCTACGGTTCCCGATCCGTATTATGGGAATGACCATGCGTTTGAATATGCACTCGACTTGATAGAAGATGCATGTGAGAATCTATTTGAAAACTTACAAAAATCATTGATTTAAGTCATAAAATCATCATTTTTGCTGCTAAAAATGATGATTTTATGATATTTTGTTACTATTAACCATATTTTTCGTAACTTTGCATCCGATTTCTGAAAGCTGTTGATAAAACTCGTTTTCACATGAACTACTGGTAAAAAGAATGTTATGAAAAAAGAGTATCTTATTTACAAATTGAGTGATGAGGTGAAAACCTCATGCAAGATAGATAATGACTTATTCGGAAAATTTGGCGTAAAGCGTGGATTGCGTAATGAAGACGGCAGCGGTGTGTTGGTAGGTCTGACCAATATCGGTAATGTTGTTGGCTATGAGCGCGACGATGAAGGCAAGTTGCAACCCACCCAAGGTAAGTTGTATTACCGTGGATATAGCTTAGAAGACTTGGTAGAACCATTGTTGAAAGAAAAACGCTTCGGCTTTGAAGAAATAGCTTATCTATTGCTTTCAGGAAATCTTCCTGATAAAGAGGAATTGCAGGCTTTTAAAGAATTGCTCAATGAAAACATGCCTCTTGACCATCGTACTATCGTACATATCATCGACTTGGAAGGTTCGAATATCATGAATATCCTTGCCCGTTGCGTGTTGGAGATGTACACGTTCGATCCCAATCCCGATGATATTTCACGCGACAATCTGATGCGTCAGGCAATAGAATTGATAGCGAAGTTCCCGACGATTATCGCATACGCATACAATATCTATCGTCATTCAGAGATGGGACGTTCACTTCATATCCGTCATCCTAAGGAAAATGCATCGATAGCAGAGAACTTCCTTTACATGATTAAGCATGATGACTATACGGAATTGGATGCACGAGTGCTCGACTTGTTGCTTATCATTCAATCAGAACATGGTGGTGGTAACAACTCAACATTTACCGTTCGCGTTACTTCTTCTACATGTACAGACACGTATAGTTCTATTGCCGCAGGTATCGGTTCATTGAAAGGTCCGTTGCATGGTGGTGCTAACATCAAGGTTGTGAAGATGTTCCATCATTTAAAAGACCAAATCTCTGATTGGAAAAACATCGATGAGATTGATACCTATCTCAATAGGATGCTCAATAAGGAAGCATACGACAAGAGTGGATTGATTTACGGTATTGGTCATGCTGTATATACGATGAGCGACCCACGTGCCGTAGAATTGAAAAAACTCGCAGGTGAATTAGCCAAGGAAAAGGGAAGGGAAGATGAATACGAATTCTTGAAGCTCATAGAACAAGAAGGAATCAAGTGTGTGAGTGCGAAGAGAAAAACGCGCAAACCTATCTGTGCTAATCTTGATTTCTATAGTGGCTTCATCTATGAGATGATTGGATTGCCCGATGAGATTTATACGCCTATCTTTGCTATGGCGCGTATCGTTGGATGGATGGCACACCGTATTGAGGAACTCAACTTCGAGGGTCGTCGCATCATTCGTCCTGCTTACAAGAACGTGCTTGATAGCAAGGCTTATATCCCCATCGACGAAAGGTAAAATCACTATTTCAGTTTGATTGTATTTCCTCCCACCTTGAGTATCAGCATTTGGTGGATGGGAGGAATAGAGAAGATGACTTTCCCTTGTCGTGAAATCGTGTGCTGCAACAAGATTCCATGAGCATCATAGAGAGAAACACTTGTATGAGGAGTGAGACCATCGACGATGATGGTGTTTCCTTCTTTCTTCCATGTCCATGATGCTTGTGCCATGTTCTCTATGCCTGATGAGATGCCGAGGATGGCATTGATGTCGAGTCTTTGGCATGATGGCATATAGAACGAACACGTGGGTGAATTGATGATACTGGTCGTTTTTCCCGATGATGACGTGATAGTTACTTCCCAACCTTTTACTTCCACATCGTCTAGGCTATTCCCTTCAAGCGTAACACTTCTACCCAAAAAGAATTTTCCGTCGAATGTTCCTTTGGAAAGAGGGACGCCATTGAACGTAAATGTCATTTTCTCACGGTCATCAACTTCCAAATTCTTATTGATAGTAAATGACGTAGGTGTACCTAATTTATAATAATTGGCGAGTTGTTGATAAAAGTTATTGGTACGATTGGAAATCCATTGACGTGCCGTGTTTAACTCGCTACTGTAGTTGGGCCACCATTGGTTGATGAGTTTACGATGGAAAGGATATTCCGTCTTGATGAGTTCGTACATGGGATCCCATATCTCTCGAGTGCCTTTTTCGTTCATAAAGTCCCCCATGTAGATGGCTGCACGATCGATAAACTCTCGTTTGAAATCTGCATCCTCCATCAATTGACGGAAGAGAAGCGTATGTTCGGGTTGGTTTGCCCAAGCTCTATCGTAGTCGAATTTGGGATTGTAAAGCCATTCGATGGTCTTGTAATTTGACGAACTGCCATATAAACCCAATCCAAAATCCGTGTCTTTTGCCACAAATCGCCATCTACCATTATCTGTACGCGGTCGCCACATCACGATATTGTTGCCAGGGAAGTCTTGATTGTTGTAATAAAGATTCATCACCATGAGATTGATAAACTCCGTGCAATCCATCCATTCCTCGTATTCAGCCATCGTATGTCCTTTCTCGGCATAGAATTTCTTGAAACGATGATAGTTTTCTGTATCACCTTCCTTTAGTTCCGACAAGTTCTCAATCATGTCGATGTCCTCCAAATGGTCGTAATTCGTGAATATGTTATCAGCTGTACTCCGTTCGCGAATGTTCAGAATTCCCTTGTATGTTCCATTGATATAAACAATAGCGGGTTGCCATGCTTGCCAATCAAGGTCTACATGAGACGACATGGTGCGTTGAATGATAGCATCGCGCATATAGAGGTAATCGAAATCGTTTCCCGCATTTCGCAAGATAATCGATTTAAAGTCTTTCTGTCCAGGTCGTTGATCTGGGAAAAACTCACACGTTAATCGTTTCTCGCCAAATCGTTTGTTAGCATAGACCACTTGCGACTTGAGTTGTGCGGTACGTGTTGCCCCTCCTTGTATGCGTGTTTCACATAACTGGTTGAGGACACTTGGTTTTCCTTCCTCCGTGAAATACTCGAAATTGATGGGTCTTCGCCAATTGAAAGAGTAATTCTTTTTACCACTGGCATAAGTGCCATCTACATAAATGCCAATCTTGTTGTCGTTTAGGTATTTGTTATCCGTCGCAATAGACACAAGGGGCAAGGTCATTTCGCGAGGGAAGAAGATGAAGGAGTGAGTAGTAGAACGAGGGGAGAGATAACCTTTACAAAATAGTTTAGCGCGGACAATCCGTGTCTTGTTGATATCGATGGGTACAATATAGGGCGTACTTGTTATGGTTGGTTCGTTTCCACTCAATGTATATCGTATCTCGGTGCCTTCTGGAGCATCGTCTGGGATAGTTAAGGTGAGATTGATTGTAGGTGAACCATACACTACATGTCCTTCTTCGCTAAAGATGGGTTCACCAAGAATACCTTTAGCTAATCCATCAACGTTGCTGGCATTAGGTGACGGGGAGACTTGATAACCCCATGTATTGCTACCATCTGTTTCCCTCCCGTATGCAATATTGGGGGCAGGTTGTTTTGGAATGTTAGTCAGTTGGTCGATAATAGTATTTTCATGAAACAAATATACTGCTCCTCCTTTGCCAGATTCCAATCTGAAGTTGGTGTGCCATTGGTTTGCTTCCTTGTCGCAATATATTAACGCATATTGTTTAGGTGGAAGCATGTGAGATGGCAAACGCCAGGACTCGTCTATATTTTGGGAGATACCTATGAGATAATCTTGGAGATTGACGGCAGTATTCCCATTGTTGTATAGTTCTACCCACGAGTCTGGAAATTCATTCAAATCATCCATGATACAATCGACATTCGATTGCATGATTTCATTGATAACCAATTGTGCTTGGCTTCCAATGGACAACAGAAAGAACAATACTATGACAAAGGGGCGTTTGTTCATTTCATGAGATTATCTGGAAACAAATTTCTTGTGATTCTTGATAACGATACTCTTTTGAGGTATGGTGGAGAGGGGCGAACCTATCCGTTGACCTTGAAGGTTGTATAGGTTTGCCCCTTCTTCAAAAACCTCCATTGCGTGGATTTTTGATGGTACTTTGTGCAAGAGTGAGACATTGGCAAAACTCACCCATTGGTGTGAACTGCTGGCTTCGGCAAGGAGAGAGATATTGATAGTACCATTCTCTTTAACCTCGAAAGGAATGTATCTCCATTCCCAACCGCGACCATTATTATTGTTGGCATAAGTGGCATCAGGAGAAAAGTTTGTCTTTCCATCGGTGCTAATGCCATATCCCGTATCGCCCTTAGCAGGGAATGATACGGATTGTTCGTTGACATTCATGGAAGCAACAACTGATGAGGAACTACGACCTGCCACTTTGAGCACGTATGAACCAGCTGGGAGTTTAACATCTTGTTGATAAGCAATGCTCCAAGATGAACGTCCCCAATTGTTTCCACTTTGTTCCATGTAAGTAGATGTGGATGTTCCATCCCAATGCTGACCTTTGTTGGCATTATTTGTGCCACCGCTCTCTCTCCATGTGTCAAGATATGTAGCAGAAACATCCTCTGTATAGGTACTTTCTACGGTGGTAAATTCAGCTACTTTCAGTTGTCGGGTCATGTCAGTCAAAGCTTCATTAGAAGCCATAGGGTCGTTTGCCAACGCCATTGCTTCCTTTACATCTATGCCAAGCGCCAAGGCATTTCGTATTTCTTCTTCCAATTCAGCCTGTATGCGTGCATGAGCTTTTTGTGCAATGGCATTATTGATGGTTGCTACTTCAGCATCTGTCAATGTTATTACCGAACCATGACGAGGAGTGAACATACCACTTGTTGTGGTGTTTTGCTTGAACGTAAATGTGTTAAGGTCGGTACTCGTACAGAACTGATAATAACCACGACTATAACAATCGTACATCAATACCCATGTCTTTCCATCAAGGAGTTTGAAAACACCTGCACCTTCTACGGCAACGTTTGTTTGTTGCAATCTGCCCGACATGTTTTCCCATTGACTTCCCAAGGCTGCACCTTCTGGAGCTGTAAGTGTCTTCGACGTTACTTTCAAGATACCACCCTTGTCTTCATTCTTGAAGAAGCCATGATACAAACCATCAGCATCGTTATAAACGATGTCCATATCTATTACGGAATAACCTAAGTCGAATAGCAAGGTGGGTTCTCCTTCCAAGTCAGTAAAGTCTTCGTTAGCATAACAATAGAAAACCTTGTCATAAGGAATCGTACCATCATTAGTTAGCAAGGAGAAATAAATCATGTATTTACCGGCTTGGGGATCCCAAATGGTTTCAGGTGCCCATACGCGAGTAACGTTAGCGAAGTTTGTTCCTGCATATTTTTCTGGGAAATGTACCGTTGAGTGTTGCCAATTCACCAAGTCTTTCGATTTCATCAATACCATTCCACGATTGCTTGCCCATCCTTCAGCACTCTTCATATCGGTTGCCACCATGTAGAAATAGCCATCATTGCCACGTATGAGATGTGGGTCTCTCAATCCCTTCTTGATAGACGTGGTATCGGAAGAAATCATCATGTTGCCATCGTTCATAGGCGTATAATCAAATCCATTATCCGACAACGCGTAATAGATGTTCTCATTGTCATTGGAGGGGAAGTAAGCGAACAAGTATTGCGTATATGGTTCTGCTTTCTTATAGAGTCTTACATTATCTATATATAATAAGGTGTTATTTGCAGCACCCACACTTGCCGAAGAAGAATATCCCAAAGAGATAGTTACACCGGTAGCTTTCTCCAAGGTTATGTCATAATACATTTGTTCCCATGAATTAGCCGTGGTGGGGTATCGATAATCTTTGGTGCTTCCATAACTGATACCCGTAAGTGAAGCGTTTACGTTTCCACCGCTGGTATTGATGGAAATTCCATTGTTTGATGTTTCATTCGGACACTCATATTTCATGTCGAGAAGCAAGCGATAGGTACCTGCGGGCAAGTTGATGGTTTGCTTGATGCAATTACTTCCCTTATCCCATGAGTTGAGAACGGTCAATACGCGTTCGCCTTTCGTTTCATCGCTCATCATACCCGTTGTCTTGACGGCATAGTTTCCTACATTACTTGGACTCACGCAATAGAGCGTGGAAGAGTAGGGCATTGAATACATACGACAATAGTTGGAACCACCACTCATCGTGTTGCCATTTGTCCATCCTTGCACGGGCAGGATATTTGGCCATTTGGCATTGATGGCATTTACTTGGTTGATGAAACAATTCTCGTATGTGGCACCATTCGATGTGATATTCTTTCCCGATGCTCCGTATGTTTCATCTTGCTCGAAGTTAGGATTAGAAAGATATGATGATGTCACGTTTTCGTATCCCTTCGTGAGTTCCTCATCTTTGCTTTCTGGAAACATACTGTTTACCACCTTTAAATCATAGGTTTCGATGAAGCATTTGATAGGTTTACCAACTGTTAAGTTAGTAGTTTTGGTGAGCGTGTTTCCATCCTCAACCGCATTGATGGTAATCGTGGTATTTTGGTTGGCTTCAATATACACCACGTCAGCATTGTCTTTCTCTTGAATGGCTTTGATATTGTTGCCTTGGATAAAGAATTTCAACGTATTTCCAATGCTATGGTTTTCCTCAACGATAAACTCTGCGGATGATTGTGAATCGTTGATGGTTGTTTCCGTAGAGAAAACGGGAGCGCCTTTAGCACAAGTGATATTCGACAACACACATTTCTCCGCACTTGCAAAATTACTCAGCAAGAGATGGTTGGTTCCATCAGGATCAGCGGCAATCACACCATTCCATCCCGTAGGAACTTTTTCAGTCAACACCTGTAATTGTTCGTTCATTGCTTGTGTTTGTTCAGCTGAGATATTGCTATAATACACGAGGTTTCTTCTATCTACCACATCGCCCGACTTAAATGTCCGACTTTTTGACGAATACATAGGATAGAGCTTAGCGGTATTGATGGAATTGTTATTCGACTTATCGCCAAAAGCAATCTTCTTGTTGTTTTGTCCGATAACACCCACAGCATTATCAACATTCACCCAATTGCCTTCCATCGTGGTAAACGTGGCACCATCTAATTGCTTATGCGTGCCTTCTGTATATAATGTACGCTTGGTTTTGGTAAACTCATCAACGCTGATAGCGGTCAATCCTCCTTTTTCAGATGTGATGGTTCCAGCATTGTTCGCACGTACATAATCAATATAGATGACTGCATTAGCCGATGTGGAATAGATGGCGAAACGATTGTTGAGTGTTGCGTCGTTGGTATTAAGTTCGCCATTCATCGTATAACTATTGCCTTGCAAGTTATAAATACCACTTACAACAGGTGTCGCATTCGTTCCTTTGCCACTCACCTCATACCAACCGAGGATGTTTCCCGTATTGTTAGCACGGAAAGGAACAATGATTTTGTTTTTGTCAACACTATTGGCAGCAATATATCCCGTGTAACTCTTCAATCCCGTACTCCAACTGAATGTGGTGAAACGGTCTTTCGTAGCTGCACGAACGACGTTTTGCGTAGTAAACACCTTCGCTTCCGAATACTTATTCGTGAAATCATCCCAGTTGGTTGGGGTGAGAGCGCTCGTTGACATTACCTCATGCATCAACCACGTCATCATTACACGATGAGCCTCCACACCCATACGTCTTGCGCCAACATCGGCACGCAACAACCAACTACCGTCTTTGGTGGTTTTCTGACGAGCCTTGATAAACTTATATGCAAGGTTTTCCAACATCAAAGCATCAGCATCTTGCAAGAAACAAGCATTGGTGGAATAACTGGTGATTTGGTCGAAGAGGAACAAACTCCAGTCGTTGCCATTAGGCATTGCCAATTCTCCATCAGCCAAAGCCAACCAATTCAATACTTCTTGTTGTACTTTCAAGTTGTTATGCATCAAGGCATTGGTTTTCCACTTCTCTTTTCCATGAATACCATTTTGGAATAACTTTAATGCCAATGCTGCTTCACCCAACTCTTGCATCACTACATTTTGGTAAGATGTGTGGAAATAGTTGTGGTTTTGCAAGGTGTAGTCGCTATAAAGGTTTTGTCCCTTGTAGAGATTAGCAACCGTCTTGTTATCGTAATCAGGGTCAATAACGGTATTATCTTTTGCATCATCAGCATGAGAATAACTATTGATGGCAAACTCACGCAAGCGGTTGAACCACTTACTTGCTAAAGCATGATCAGGGAACAATCCCAATGTAGCTGCCAAGATATCAGCTTCCCATCCGTTTTCTTCCGACTTCGTATCGCCATTATATCCAGTTGGAATGCTTCGATTTAATTCATAATTGCATTCGGTTTTAAGTAAATTTTTGATATAATTCTTTTGTGATTCGTTTAGTTTATCCCATTGGAAGAAAGCGGAATAAGCAACTGACATTGCCCATAATGAACTTTCCCAAGCATAATCGCTTGTTGACGTGGAACCCCAATAATTATTTCCCGAACAAACCTTGAGTTTGTTTGCCTTGTGAGTTGAATAGGCAAATACTAAAGACTTCATAGCCATATCCTCAATCTTGTTCCATGTAACACCAGCAGGTAAGTTCACTTTTCCTTGACCATATTTCACCAAGAAAGCACAAATCATACTGAGGTCGGCATTGGGGCGAACACCTTGTTCGTTATTACCCATTGTATTCTCACCCTTGAAACATCCACATGCCTCATTGATGCTATTGGGAGATGAACATTCCTGGAAATCGTTGACCAAATAGGTGGTGAAGTTGGCAAGCATCTGCAACAAATCAGCTTTCATCGTAGCTTCGTCAACAAATGTATTGTTGATTACTCCTTCGGTAAAGCTTTCCACATCAACCTCAGTAGGTTCTTCGGGTTCTACATATTCATCGCTGAGACGATAAAGGCGAACGTTATCAAACATCACGCAACTACCTCCCGATACCCAATTCATTTCCATTCCGATGTCGATGTTTCCATCTGATGTAGTTTCGAAGATTAGTTCAGAAACGGTCCAAGCTAAAGTAGTCATGAATCCTTGTGAACCTTGTGTGAAAGCAAAAGACGCATTACTTCCATTAGCAAATAACTTGAATGAGGAAGTAGCTGAGTTTGCATAACCAGAACGATTGTAAACCGTCAATTTATATCTGCCTTTGGGAAGGTTTTTGATGGTTTGCTTGAGTGTGGTTGTTCCGTCCGACCATCCTTGACGAAGATAATAGGCATACGAACCATCAGGAATGGTGGTCACTTTACCAAAGTTGTTGTCTGTAAAGCAATCAGTAGCAACCAACAATTGTGTTACACTTGTTCCACTAACCTTCCATCCCGTAGGAGTATTCAATTGATAGCCGCGTAAACCATCGGCAGATTGCACTACTGATTGTAACGTTTTGATGTCATCATTCTCGAAAGAAGGATTGACGATATACTTTTCCGTTATATCTTCCATATCCGTTGCGGCTTTCCTCACTTGCGATATGGTAGATTGAGACGATGGATTTCTCATCAATGCCGCATAACTTACCATTCCTATAGAGAATAATAAGGTGGCGATGGCCATTAAAACAATGTTCTTTTTCATGGTGATATTCATTATTTCTTGATGATTTTCTTATTAGGTTGATTCTTATTAACGATGATTTGTACACCCTTTTCAGAGTTTGTTAGTCTTCCATTCAGGTCGTAAACCTTGTTTTCACCATTTGTGGATTCCTCCATGATGGTAATGCCCATTGCTTCTTTCATCCATGAAGGCCATTCCTTAGTGAAAGCTTCGCTGGTAGCTGTCTTTCCCTTGATGTCTTTAATGGTCAAACGTAGAGTGAAACGGTCGGGATTGTCAATATAATAGGGGAGAAGGACATCTGCGTTTCCGTCTATGAACACACTAAATGTAGCATTGTCAAACAACTCTCTTTCATCAATCTCCCTAAATGTTTTCCATGTTCCGTCTGATGTCTGACATTCAAGAGTCAACACATCCGTTTGGTCTATATTATCATTCTTGATAGTCAACTTCCCCGTATGGTCTTTATTAACCCATGTTAGTGAGGAGATGGCAAACTCCGTCTTGTCGCTCTTAATACCGAATCCCCACCAATTAGGAACTTTCTGAATGTCGGCATTGTAAGCGAAATGTGGTTTAATATCGCGATAAGCTTGACCTGCTGGATTCACCCACCAACTCTTCTTGTCATTATCCCATGTGAGAACCGCTAAATGCCAATCATCCCAATTGTAGATACAATATCTTTCGATGAATGGTGCATTCTCCAACATCTGTATAATTTGTGCCATCTTCTCGCCATTCGCATTATAAGAAGGCTTGGTTTCCGTTGTCCATGAAGCACCATTGTTAAATTCCGTCAACCAGATAGGTCTGCCCGTTGCATCATATATCGCTTTCAACTGGTTGTACCAAGAGTCAACATTGGGAGCTTCGTTCGTTCCCCAATAAGCATGGAAGGTAACGAAATCACAACGATAAGCCATGTCGTCAATATGTCCAATATACTCTTTCACCCAAGAAGCATCGGTAGGACAAGGAGAACCGATTCGCATTCCCGTGGTTTGATAACGAGGTGTCCATGTTGTAGCCGTCCAAGGTGATACTTTACCATGTTTGTTTTCATTGCAAGAGCAATTGGTGTGTTGTTCCGAATGTTCTGGTTCATTGATAGAAAGCATGTGAGTGCTTTCCGTCTTGTCGGCAATACTTGATATAGATGGCCAATACTGATGCGTATTCATCGGCACGTATTCCATATCGAGTTGATTACTCTTGTCTGCACTCCACGTATAGAACCATGTGGTTTTTACTAAAGCACCTTCTGTGTTGATGGCGCCTTGTCCTTCCGTACTACTCCAACCTTTCTTCGAGACGTAGTTCCATTTCTTTACGTTCACGTAAGAGATTCTATTGTTAAGAGCGGTAGGCAATTCGTTGATAACAAGATCATGATGGTCAGCCACAAACACACGACTATATCCCGTTCCGTCTTTTGTGGTTGCCACGGTAGCCATATATCCACGTTTCAACACAAAACTACTCATGCGATTATTTGCCACGTCTGCATCTCCCAAAGCAGTTGCTCCCGTAAACATCGGATAACTATCGCCCGTGCATTGTGCTTGTTCATATCCGATAAAAGGCAAATATGTGGATTGGTTTTGCGGAATTACCACCGCACCATCCAAGTATATAACCACTCTACAATTACTTCCATTCTTGGCCGCTTCACCATTTATCGTGATATTCTTCAAATATGTGTTGACCACAGCAGATGGTCTTACATTCTCCAATATCAACCAAGCATCATCGTGGTTTAATTGGATTTGTGTGTTTCCCATTGGAACGGCGTTCGTTACATGGTAGTCAATAGCACTATCAAGTACCAATACGTCGGTCTTGATGGAATCTACAAAATACTCCCATTTGCCATATTGGTTGATTTGACCATTATCGTCTTCCGATGTCTCTACCGGAAAGAACTGCCATTCAGAACGTTCATTGAAAGGTTTGTCATAATAAACACCGATGTACGTTTGGTTTTCTTGTCCTGCATCTACACCAAGATACTTTCCAGACGAACGTTTATTGGAAAGACTTCCCGACTTACCAGCCGTAATACTCCATTTAAAACTATCATAAGTATCATCAAGATTGCTGGTTAACCATACATTCCATGTGTCGTTGCTGGCGTTGGATGCTTGCAGATACTTACCCGTCTTCTCTTGTTGCAACCAATAATAACCGTCAGTATTGCTGGCAAGTAAAGTAAACACATAATCAGTACTATCGTTTTTACCCCATTCCGATAAACCTGCAAATCCATCCTTGTCGCTTCGTGTAGACAAGTATCGTTTATAATAGGTGTTGTAAATAAAATACTTTGTTCCTGGCTTTACCAACATGGCGGGTTCTTTCGTGATGGCGAAAGAATGTGTGAAGAACAATAGAAAAGTGTATATCAATAATCGTCTCATAGTCATTTGTCAATTAATTACGTTCTATTGAATAATATGAATGTCTCGTTGTGGGAATGGAATTTCAATATTGTTCTCTTGTAATGTTTCATAAACACATTCAAGGATTCTTCCATCATCTACGTATTGCGTGAGCACGGGAACCCAAACAAGGATTTTCAAGTTGATAGCAGAGTCGTCAAAGCTTTTCAAGACAATGTTTGGATTCTTTCCCTTTTGCAAGAAATCCAGTTTCTTGAGTGCGTCTATCAAGATTTGCTTACATTGTTTGATGTTAGTTCCGTATGCAACACCCACTTCAAGGATATGCAATTCATAACCGTGATTCTTAGTAAGGTTCTTATAATTCTTCGTGAATAGTTGACTGTTTTGGAATGCGATAACCGAACCATCAACGGCTTCCAACATGGTTGATGTAAAGCTAATGGAACTCACCCTTCCGCGTGTTCCGTCACAATAAATATAGTCGCCAACTTTCACACGACCAGCCATCAAGGAGATTCCATAGTAAATATTCTCGATGATATCCTTCATGGCAAAACCGATACCAGTTGACAAACCACCAGAAACAACCACAAGCCATGTGTTGTTAACATGCATAAGTCCCAAGCTAATCAATAACCACAATCCCCAAACAAGCAGTTGGATGATGTTTTTCGCCATCATGGTGCGAGACGAATACGAAGCCTTGTCTGTTCGATAGAAATGCAAGCGTACGGCATCTTGCACTGTGCGGTTGATGTATGAGAATACAAACCATAAAGTAACAACCTGAGAGATGGAGAAGATGCTAATCTTGATGTTATTCGAGTCGATGAAACGCTTGCGGAAAATGTCCATCGTAGTATCACTCAAGTTGAACACATCGGCAGCCCAATAAATAGATATGATAATCGACATGATACCCATAACGGGAAGTATCACGGTGTAGAACAAATTGAACAACCATGTCTTGTTGATGGGTTGTTTTTCATAATCCCTCTTCTCTGCCCATTGCTTGAGATAATCGCGAATACACGTGATGGTCAAGATACAAGTGAGTTGCATAATCCACCAAATAAGCAATTGTACGCTTAACAACGTATATCCTATCCATGAACAAACTACGGAAGCAACAAATACCACGAG
>JAEEGL015688446.1_pt1 | contig 14387 bp, 11 predicted proteins | sample 9134231 | NCBI WGS metagenome assembly JAEEGL01 (sample SAMN16246548, study PRJNA631951) | gut metagenome | biome: gut microbiome; feature: rumen; material: fiber-attached | host: Bos | place: Iran: Karaj | collected 2018-10
AGTCTTCCTTCCTCGACGATTATATCCGTGACTTCAGCCTGTTTTACATCAAGGTTTTCCTGATCCTCCAAGGTCTTTCTCCTTTCTTTGGAGTATTCAAGTTTGTCTGCCTGGGCACGGAGAGAGTGAACAGCCGGTCCTTTACTTGCATTAAGCATTTTTGACTGGATAAAGGTTTTGTCTATTACCTTACCCATTTCTCCCCCCATGGCATCCACTTCTCTTACAAGATGGCCTTTTGAACTTCCGCCTATGTTTGGATTACATGGCATTAATGCGATACTGTTTATACTGACTGTAAATATGACGGTTTTAAGATTGTTTCTTGCACAGGCAAGAGCGGCTTCGCATCCGGCATGACCTGCACCTACTACTGCAACATCATAATCACTGATCACCAATTTTTTATTCTCCCGTAATATGGTATCACTGTATCACTTTCCCATACAGAACTCACTGAATATCCTGTCTGTCAGATCATCATCGGTATCCTCACCTATTATGGATCCGAGATATTCATAAGCATCCATAATATCAACGGTATAAGTATCCTCGGACATTCCTCCCATGATGGATGCTCTGGCAAGCTCCAATGATTCCTTTGCCTTTTTCAGTTCATCTATCTGTCTCAGATTTGTTACATATGTTTTATTGGTATCCTTTATACGATCCATATCAAACATTGAAACTATGGTCCTTTTAAACTCGTCGATACCTTTTGATTCTTTTATAGATGTCCAAATTATCGGACACTTTAATTTTTCGGATATATTTGATATATCAGCCCTGCTTGCCAGATCTGTTTTATTCATAAGGATCACAGTACTCTTTTCTTTTATCATATCGGCTATCTGCTCATCCTCTTCATTAAGATCTTCGGAAGCATCGATCATGAATACAACAAGATCGGCTTTTTCGATCATCTCAAGAGTTTTATTAATACCAATACTCTCAACAGGATCCAAAGAGTCATGTATACCGGCGGTATCTGTCATGTTTAAGATCACACCGTCTATATTGATCCTCTCCTCTATCACATCCCTTGTAGTCCCGGGCACAGATGTTACTATTGCCTTATCATATCCTGACATCAGATTTAAGAAAGAGGATTTTCCTACATTCGGTTTACCGGCTATAACAGTATTTATTCCATCCTTCAGAAATACAGCCTGTCTTGTATCCTGAAGCATTTCAGTGATCTCATTTACTAAGGAATCTATCTTTGAGGATATCCTCTTCTTATCCTCTTCTTCTATCTGATAGTGTTCGGGGTCATCCAGAGCGGATTCTATGAATGCACATTCATGTATCAGAATTTCCCTGTATCCTTCTATCTTCTCTTTTAATGATCCCCTTAACTGGGATATGGAATTCTTTCTGCTGAATTCGTTTTCGGAATTTATGATATCCATAACGGACTCGGCCTGTGACAGATCTATCCTTCCGTTAAGATATGCCCTTTTTGTAAACTCTCCGGGTTCGGCAAGTCTTGCTCCGTTAGCTGTTACTGCTGACAATACCTCTTTTAATATCAGCATTCCTCCGTGACAGCTTATCTCAACTGTATCTTCTGCCGTATAGGATCTGGGCTTAAGAAATACGGTACATAATACTTCGTCAAGAACTCTGTTTCCGTCATATGCATATCCGTAATGAACCTTATGAGAGGGTGAGGAAAAAAGGTCAAGGCTTTTATTTGACCTTGACCTTATCATTTTATCGGCTATCTTAATTGCATCTTTACCCGATATCCTTATGATACCTATTCCCGAATTTCCAGCGGGAGTAGCTATAGCAGCTATTGTATCTTCGTTATTGTCTATCAATGCTTTAATTCTATTACTACCCTTCTGTATGGTTCTTCGCCTTCCGAATGAGTGGTCACATACTTATCATTTTGAAGGGAGGAGTGTATTATCCTTCTTTCATAAGGATTCATGGGCTCCAGAGTGACACTTCTTCTTGTTCTCTTTACCTTGTATGAAAGATTCTTTGCGAGATTCTCAAGAGTCTTCTTTCTTCTTTCCCTGTAATCCTCGGTATCAACCTTTACCCTTATATATCCGCCCTTTGATCTGTTGATCACAAGACTTACAAGATACTGGAGTGAATCCAGTGTCTGTCCTCTTTTTCCGATAAGGACACCCATATCCTTTCCTTCAAGATTTACTGAAAGCACATATCCTTCATCTTCTTCTACGGATATTTTCTGAGATACCTCGATATCCATTGCCTTAAATACATCCACAAGGAATTTATCTGCCTTCTCTATTATCTCATTCTTTTCATCATCTGAAAGAACTGTACTCTTTTTTGTTTCGGGAGCTTTTCTTTCTGCCTTTTCCGTCACTCCGGAATCTATGATCCTGCTCTCCTCCTTTTTTGATACATCCTCATCCTCTTTGGCAGGCTTTGCATCACTTTCATCAACACCGCTTAAGGGTCTTGCCTTTATTATTGCCGGATGAGAATTGATACCTAAAAATCCCTGGCTTCCCTTATCTATTATCTCATAATCCAGATGGTCTGATGTTACTGTGTATTTTGTACATGCCTCGGTAATGGCATCCTCTATGGTCTTTCCTGAAAATTCTTCGTAATCCATGATCATTTCCTTTCGTTATTCTTGTTATATTCATCTACCATTTTCAACTTTTCCGAAATACTTCCGGGCTTGGAGTGAGTTGCATAGAACTCCTTTGCTTTTTCTATCTTCTCCTCTTTTTCCTTTTCGGAAAGATTTGAAGAATAATTTGCCTTATCAGAGATCTTCTTTATCTGGTTTCCCTTTGAAAGTCCCTGTTTCTTTTGCTGTTCCTCATATTTCTTCTTATTCTTTTCAACAATGGCATCCAGATCCATCTTATCTATATATTTATTGATGATGACCTGCTGTATTGATCTGACTATGGCACCTGCTATCCAGTATATACCCATACCACAGGGAAAAGAAAAACAGAAAAATGCAGATATAAGAGGCATCGTATAGTTCATTGTCTTCATCGACTGCATCATCGGATTATCGGAATCCGCTGTATTATTCTGCTGAGGCATGAACAGGAAGTTTAACCACTGAGTAACTGCCGCCAGAATGGGTATCATCAAAGCCCCGATAACAAGTAAGAAATTCCTGTCTCCAAAAGCGTCAACTATGATGTATCTCGGAGTATCTCCTATATTAAGTCCAAGGAAATTGTTGTATTGAGTAAAGGTATTATATACCACATCAAAAGTATCGAAGCTTGGAAACTTTTCGGATATGGATAACCATTCATCAGTGGTAGCCTTGCTGAGTATATCTATTATTCCGTCGGTGGTGGTGAAGTCACTGTTCTTAAGTTGCTTAACAATGTCAAAACTCTGAAGGAATTCCGATGCACCCGGAGTTGATAATATCTGTTCTGCCAGAGGCATCAGTGTTTCTTTTATTTTGGTAACATATGCCGGAATATTGTTGATAACTCTGTATAAGGCAAAAAGGATAGGCATCTGTATCACGAGCTGGATACATGACCCTGTGGAAGAAACACCGTACTTTTTATATACTGCCTGTATTTCTTCGTTTTGAGCCATCATGGAATCCTGATCCTTTTTATTCTTGTATTTTTCCTGGATCTGCTTGATCTCGGGACTCATGATGGAGCTTAATTTACTGAATTTCTGCTGTTTGATGGTAAGAGGCATCAGACACAGATATACGAATATAGTAAATATTATGATAGAAAGACCTACATTGGGAATGCCTATCTTATCCAGTATATTGAAGATGAAATTCATCACCATTCCCAGGATCTTTGCTATGGGACCCAGTATACTTCCGTTATATTGGGTCATTATCATTTCTATTGCCAATTTTACCTCCTTATCAGCAAATATATATTGCTTCCCAGATCAGGTACCTCATCGACTCCTCCTTTTGAAAAAGGATTGCATCTTAATATCCTCCATATCGCAAGCAGGGATCCAATAATAAGACCATTCTTTTCTATGGCTTCGATCCCGTATTGAGAACATGAAGGAAAATAAGGACATTTTGTACCTTTATAGGGAGATATATATTTTTGATAAAACTTTATAGTATAAATAGCTGTTTTTTTCATTCTTTATATATATGATGTCTTTTTGCGAGATAAATCAAAGACTTATCAACATTCTGTCTCTTTATACAGTAGAGTTCGTCTTTTAACTGAGGATTGTTTTTTATCCCGCGAACTGTGATCACGATGTCCAGACCACTACTGAACCCATCCTCATGTAATCTGTATGATTCTCTTATCAACCGCGTGAGTCTGTGTCTTACAACAGAATTACCTGTCTTTTTACTCACGGAAATTCCAAGTCTATTATGATCAAGACCGTTTTCCCGTATGAACATCACAAAATATCTGTCAGATCTGGCCTTTTTTTCATTATAAACTTCTTTGAATTGCAAACTGTTCTTTAGACTTATGGTATATTTCAATATTATTTACCAAGCGAAAAATGACCACACAATGTTGTGCGGTCATAAGCTGGTCTTATTATACTGTAAGACTGTGTCTGCCCTTACGACGACGAGCCTGTAATACCTTGCGTCCGTTTTTTGTTTTCATCCTGGCCATAAAACCATGGACTTTATTTCTCTGCCTTTTTTTAGGCTGATATGTCATCCACATAATCATTCCTCCTTATATTCAAACGTATAGATGGTTGTCCACACGGAAAATACCGCGTTCATTATATAGAAATAAGTGTTATGCGTCAAGAAATAAAATAACAAATGAAGAGTTTACGTAATATTATCCACATTTTGTGGATAACTTGTTGATAAAATAATCAATTTTAGTCGTTATTTAATATATTTTTAAAATATTGATTATAAACAGTGAATTTACGATCCAATATTTCGATCCGGTAGAAATTGTGGATAATTTCATAAAATGTTTTATTTTAATAATATATGTAAACTTTAAATAACATTATCCACTTTTTTTTGTGGATAACTTTCATCAAATACATCTGTTTTGACACTCTCGCAATAATAATATAAAATATAAAAGATTATCACCATGGGGGATTTTTACTGTATGGAAGAGATTGTTAAGGCCTGGGAAGAGATAAAAAACAGGGCACGACTTGGATTTGACATGACTGATGCTGCATACAGGACTTTTATAGTTCCTTTGGATATAGCATCTGTTTCCGGAGATGAATTGAACGTTATCATTCCTTTTGAGAAATATGAAGGAACGGGTATAGATTATTATAATAAAAAATATAAAACAGCTCTTGAGGTTGCCACTGAAGAGATCACAGGTAAAAAATACAATATAAACTTCATTACAGGCAATGATGACAACAAAAAAGAAGAGGAACCGAAACAAGTTTCTTCCTATTATAATGTAACAGGATTAAACCCTAAATATACCTTTGATACTTTTGTGGTAGGAAAGAATAATCAGTTTGCACATTCAGCTGCTTTGGCTGTTGCAGATAATCCTGGTCAGGATTTCAATCCTCTTTTCCTTTACGGAACACCCGGAGTAGGCAAAACACATCTTATGCATGCCATCGGTCATTACATTATAAAGAATGACCCTTCAAAAACAGTTCTGTATGTTACCAGTGAATCCTTTACAAACGAGGTTATCAAACATATAAGAGCCCAGTCTACGGATAAGCTTAGAGAAAAATACAGAAATATAGACTGTCTTTTATTTGATGACATACAGTTCATAATGGAAAAGAATTCAACTCAGGATGAGTTTTTCCACACCTTTAATGAATTGCACTCATCTAATAAGGCCATAGTCATTTCTTCCGATAAACCTCCTAAGGAGCTTGATAAGTTTGAGGAGAGATTCATAACGAGATTCGAATCCGGACTTACAGCTTCCATAGGATCACCTGATTATGAGACCAGGGCCGCAATACTTCAAAAATATTCAGAAACATATAATATAAGTCTTTCAAATGAGATCATAGATTATATTGCAACAAATATAAAAAACAATATCAGAGAGCTTGAAGGTGCTTTTAATAAGATAATAGCCATCAAGAATTTTGGAAATAACAATATAGATCTTGATGTTGTAAAAGGTCTTATTTCCGAATACATTTCATCCAATGAATCAAAGAAGCTCACAATGGATGAGATAATAAAGACAGTTTGCGATTATTATAATGTAACTGTTGATGATATAAATTCGAAGAAAAGATCTGCTGATATAGCTCATCCAAGACATGTTGCAACCTGGCTTTGCAGAAACATGACCGAAAGCTCACAGGACCAGGTAGGAAAGGCTGTTGGAAACAGAGATCATTCAACCGTAATCAACAGTATTAACAAAATAAACGAAGAGCTTTCATCAAACACTCCCACCAAAAAGGAGATAGAAGATATAAAGAGCATACTTGAAAAGCTTTAATCAACATGCTTGATTTTTAATTTTTGATGTTAATGCTGCACATTTAAGGGTTTTCAACAAATTAACATCACCTACTACTGATACTAATATAAACATTAATATATTTATTTATGACACACGAAGTGTCAAAAGGAAGGTTATATCATGGAAATATACTGTTCAAAAAATGATCTTACAAATGCTGTAAATATAGTTTCAAAAGCGGTTCCTTCAAGAACCACCATGACTATACTGGAATGTATACTCATAACAGTATCAAACGGCATCATCAAACTTACCTCTAATAATAATGAGCTTGGTATAGAAACCGTTCTCAAGGGAGACATTAAGGAGAACGGTATAATAGCCATTGATGCTAAGTTCTTTTCCGAAGTAGTAAGAAAGCTTCCGGATAATATAGTTAATATTAAAACGGGTGAAAATAATGTTATAAATATATCCTGTGAAAATACAAGCTTCGTAAAGGAAGGAAAGGATGGCAATGATTTTCCTTATCCTGATGATGTGGAAAAGAAGGATTATATAACGATTTCCCAGTTTACCTTAAAAGAAGTCATAAGGCAGACCATATTTTCAACTGCTCAAAATGACAATAACAAGATAATGACAGGTGAATTATTTGATATAAATGATAACAGGTTAAGGGTAATATCTCTTGACGGACACAGGATATCAATAAGAAATATTGAATTAAGACAGAGCTATCCTTCATTAAAGGTAATAGTTCCCGGAAAGACTCTTAATGAGATAAGCAAGATCCTTTCAGGAGAGATAGAAAAGGTAGTTAATATATATTTCACAAAATCGAATGCGGTTTTTGAGTTTGATAATACCGTTGTTATAACCAGACTTATAGAGGGAGAGTATTTTGATGTTGATAAGATGATATCAACAGAATATTCCACAAAGATAAATATAAGCAAAAAGGAGCTGGCTGATTGTATAGACAGAGCTACTCTTCTTGTAAGGGAAAATGATAAGAAGCCCATCATCATAAATATCAATGATATAGAACTTGAATTAAAGATAAAATCGCCCATAGGTTCAATGAATGAAAGAATATCCATAGAAAAAGAAGGGGCAGATCTTATGATAGGATTTAATCCCAAATTCATGCTGGAAGCCATCAGAGTTATAGATGATGATAATATAACCATTTATTTCATGAATTCAAAAGCTCCCTGCTATATAAAGGATGAATCAAATAAATATAATTACATGATACTTCCCATAAACTTCAATACGGTGGGATGATAATGGATTTTACTCTTAAAGAAGGAGAATACATAAAGCTTGGTCAGCTTTTAAAAGCATGCAATATAGCATCTTCCGGCCTTGAAGCAAAGATCATCATTTCCGAAGGAAAGGTATTGGTTAATGATGAGATATGTACCATGAGAGGAAAGAAGATATACAGGGGAGATAAGATAAATACTGAAAATGAAGAGGTTCATATAATTTAATGATAATTAAGTATCTGGAACTTTCTGATTTCAGAAATTATGATGAACTTCATATAGATTTTTCAAATAAGACAAATATCCTCTTCGGAGATAATGCCCAGGGAAAAACAAATATACTTGAATCTGTTTTTATACTTGGTACCACAAAATCCCATAAAGGAAGCAAGGATTCCGAAATAGTAAGATTTGATAAGGATTATGGGATAATAAGAGCCTTATTTGAAAAAGAAGGTGTTGATTATAAGATAGGAATCCAATTAAGAAGAGATAAAAGGAAGATAATTTCCATCAATAATACTCTCGTAAAAAAAGCTGCGGATCTGCTGGGAATAGTAAATGTAGTATTATTCAGTCCTGAAGATCTTTCTATAATCAAAAGCGGACCTGATAAAAGAAGAAGATTCATAGATATCACCTTATGTCAGATAGATAAGGAATATCTTTTTGCCCTGTCAAGTTATAATAAGATAGTTAATCAGAGAAACAAACTCTTAAAAAGCTTTGATCCCGGATCCGACATCAGAGAAACCCTTAATATATGGGATGAACAGCTTGTAAATTACGGATCACAGGTAATAAAGAAGAGAGAATCCTTTTTGAATGAGATAGGTGAAACAATAAATGACGTTCATAAGGATCTTACGGGAAGAGATGATATCCTGACCGTAAAATATGAAAAAGATGTAGATGAGAAGGAATACAGAGACAGGATAATAAGCTTAAGAGACAGAGATATAAGATACAAAAGCACATCCGCCGGACCTCACAGGGATGATGTGAGTTTTAATATAAAAGGAAGGGATGTGAGAAAATACGGATCTCAGGGACAGCAGAGAACTGTAGCATTATCCTTGAAGCTTTCCGAGATAGAGATAATAAAGAAATATACAAATGATACTCCCATACTGCTGCTTGATGATGTTTTATCGGAGCTTGATATGAAGAGACAAAAGTTTCTTCTGGAGACCCTGGGAGATACCCAGACCATAATAACATGTACGGGACTTGATGAATTTGTTAATAACAGATTTAAGATAGATAAATGCTTCAGAGTGACAGAAGGAAAAATAAAAGAGGTAGAAAATGAGTGAAGTAAAAGAATACGGTGCCGACCAGATACAGATTTTGGAAGGACTGGAAGCTGTAAGAAAGCGTCCGGGAATGTATATTGGAACCACTTCAAGCAGAGGACTTCATCATCTCGTATATGAGATAGTTGATAATTCGGTTGATGAAGCCCTGGCAGGGGTCTGCGACAATATAGATGTATGTATAAATAACGATAATTCCATTACAGTTGAGGATAACGGAAGGGGAATCCCGGTAGGGATAAATCATAAAGCCGGAAAATCCGCGCTGGAGGTTGTATTTACAGTCCTTCATGCCGGAGGAAAATTCGGCGGAGGAGGATATAAGGTTTCAGGAGGACTTCACGGTGTAGGTGCTTCTGTCGTAAATGCATTGTCGGAATGGCTTACCGTAAATGTATATACTGAAGGAAAGATATATGAAGAAAGCTTTTCCAGAGGATTGATCACAAAGGAACTGGAGATAATAGGAGAATGTGATCCGGAAAAGCACGGTACAAAAGTAACATTTTTACCTGATAAAGAGATATTCAAGGAAACTCAGGTATTTGATTTTGGTGTGCTTAAAAACAGATTAAGGGAAACTGCCTTCCTTACAAAGGGATTGAAGATAGATCTTCATGATCTCAGGGAGGGTCAGGAGAGAGATGAAAGCTATCACTATGAAGGCGGAATAAAGGAATTTGTTAAATATCTCAATAAGGCATCAACTCCTCTTTACGAAAATATACTGTATTTTGAGGGAAGCAAGAACAATATATATATTGAGATAGCATTGCAGCACAATGATACCTATAATGAGAATTCCCTTTCATTTGTTAATAATGTCAATACTCCGGAAGGAGGCATGCATCTTACCGGATTCAGGAATGCAGTAACAAAAACCTTTAATGATTATGCAAGAAGTTCAAAGATATTAAAGGATAATGAGGAAAATCTTACCGGTGAGGATATAAGAGAAGGTATGACCTCCGTGGTATCCATAAAGATAGAGGATCCGCAGTTTGAAGGTCAGACAAAACAGAAGCTTGGTAATACGGAAGCGAGAACCGCAGTTGAGTCTCTTCTTTCCGAACAGCTTACTTATTATCTTGAGCAGAATCCTAATATAGCAAAGATAATCTGCGAAAAGAGTGTACAGTCCCAGAGAGCACGTCTTGCCGCTAGAAAGGCAAGAGAGCTTACCAGGAGAAAATCGGCACTGGAAGGACTTTCACTTCCCGGAAAGCTGGCTGATTGTTCGGATCCCGATCCCGAGCATTGCGAGATATTCATAGTGGAGGGAGACTCTGCAGGAGGATCCGCAAAAACAGCAAGGTCCAGGGCAACCCAGGCAATCCTTCCCCTGAGAGGAAAGATACTTAATGTTGAAAAAGCAAGGCTTGACAGGATATACGGTAATGCAGAGATAAAATCCATGATAACAGCCTTCGGCACAGGTATACATGATGATTTTGATATAACAAAGCTCAGATATAACAAGATCATCATAATGACCGATGCCGATGTGGACGGAGCTCATATAGCAACTCTGATGCTCACCTTCCTGTACAGATTCATGCCCGAGCTTATAAAGCAGGGACATGTTTATCTTGCCCAGCCTCCTTTATACAAGCTGGAAAAGAATAAGAAAACCTGGTACTGCTACTCGGATGAGGAGCTTTCAAAGGTTCTGGATGAAGTAGGCAGAGACCAGAATAATAAGATACAAAGATATAAGGGTCTCGGAGAGATGGATGCGGATCAGTTATGGGAAACAACCATGGATCCTAACAGCAGAGTACTTCTCAAGGTAGTCATGGACGAGGAGGATGAAGCTTCCATCAATGTTACCTTCCAGACTCTCATGGGAGATAAGGTTGAACCCAGAAGGGAATTTATAGAACAGAATGCCAGATTTGTTAAGAATCTCGACGTTTAATATGTGAGAAGATCATATATCAAAGAAGAAGCTTTGATGATGATAAAGGAGCATTTATATGTTAGATAACGAATTCGACAGAATTTCAGAAGTAGATATGCAAAAGACCATGGAGTCTTATTATATAGACTATGCCATGAGTGTTATTGCACAAAGAGCACTGCCTGATGTAAGAGACGGATTAAAGCCTGTTCAGAGAAGAGTTCTTTATTCCATGATAGAGCTTAACAACGGACCGGATAAGCCTCACAGAAAATGTGCCCGTATAGTCGGTGATACCATGGGTAAATATCACCCTCACGGTGACAGTTCCATCTACGGATCACTGGTGACCATGGCTCAGGACTGGAATATGAGATATCCTCTGGTGGACGGACACGGAAATTTCGGTTCCGTGGACGGAGACGGTGCTGCTGCCATGAGGTATACGGAAGCCAGATTGTCCAAGATATCAATGGAGATGCTGGCAGATATTAACAAGAACACAGTTGATTTCGTGGATAATTTCGACGGCACCGAAAAAGAGCCTACGGTTCTTCCTGCCAGATTTCCGAATCTTTTGGTTAACGGTACCACCGGAATAGCTGTGGGAATGGCTACGAATATACCTCCTCACAATCTCAAAGAGGTAATAGATGCTGTCATAAAGCTGATAGATGACAAGATAGAAGAGAATGAGACCACTGTGGAAGATCTCATGGATATTATAAAAGGTCCTGATTTTCCCACAGGAGGTGAGATATTAGGTACCAGAGGTATAGAGGATGCATACAGAACAGGCAGAGGAAAGATAAGATGCAGGGCCGTTTCCGAGGTTGAGACTCTTCCCAACGGGAAGTCCCAGATCATAGTCACGGAGCTGCCTTATATGGTAAATAAGGCCAACCTTATCCGTAACATCGCTGATCTTGTAAAGGAAAAGAAGATAGACGGCATAACCGCCATAAGGGATGAGACCAACAGAGAAGGTATGAGGATAGTGATAGAACTCAGAAGGGATGCCAATGCAAATGTCATCCTTAACCTTCTTTACAAGCATACCCAGATGCAGGATACCTTCGGAGTGATAATGCTTGCTCTTATTGATAATCAGCCGAAGGTTATGAACCTTCTGGAGGTCCTGGGATATTATCTTGCACATCAGGAAGAGGTTGTTACCAGAAGGACCGAGTTTGATCTTAACAAAGCAGAAGCGAGAGCCCATATCCTGGAAGGACTTCTAAAAGCTCTTGATGTCATAGATGAGGTGATAGCAAGGATAAGAGCCAGCAAGACAGTAGCCGAGGCTAAGGAAAGCCTTATGGATTTCCTGAAGATAGATGACGGACAGGCTCAGGCTATAGTAGATATGAGACTGAGAGCCCTGGCTGCCCTTGAAAGACAGAAGATAGAGGATGAATTCGACGAGCTTAAAAAGCAGATAGCATGGTACAGGGAGATATTGGGAGATAACAAGAAGCTTCTCGGAGTCATAAAAGAGGAGATATCAGTAATCTCGGAAAAGTTCAGTAATGAAAGAAGAACAAAGATAGGCATAGATTACTCCGATATCTCGATAGAGGATCTTGTTCCCAAGGAAAATACCGTATTGGCAATGACATCCTTAGGATATATAAAGAGGATGTCCGTGGATAATTTCACGGCCCAGAACAGAGGCGGTAAGGGAATAAAGGGAATAACCACGATACAGGATGATTACATAGAAGATCTCCTTATGTGTACTACCCACAGTTATGTGATGTTCTTTACAAACATGGGAAGAGCATATTCACTGAAGGCATATGAGATCCCCGAAGCATCCAGGAATGCAAGAGGTGTTGCCATAGTCAATCTCCTGCAGCTTCAGCCCGAGGAGAAGATAACTGCCACGATACCCATCAATGAAATAGATGATGAAAAATATCTGTTCATGGTAACGAAGACCGGTATCATAAAGAAGACCAGACTTTACGAGTACAGAAACATAAGAAAGACCGGACTTATAGCCGTTAATCTTAAAGAGGGTGATGAGCTTATAGAGGTAAAACAGACAGTACCCGAAGAAGAGGAATTCCTCATTACCAAATACGGAAAGTGCATACATTTCAAGGACACCGATGTAAGACCTACGGGCAGAAATTCCATGGGTGTCATAGGAATGAACCTAGAGGACGGTGATGAGATAATAGGTATGCAGCTTAAGTCCCAGGGTGACTCTCTGCTCATAGTAACAGAGAACGGTCTCGGAAAGAGAACCGACATTTCCGAGTTTACTCTGCAGAGAAGAGGAGGAAAGGGACTGAAGTGCTATAAGGTCAACGGCAAGACCGGATATGTCATAGGTGTAAAATCAGTAACGGATGATCATGAGGTAATGCTCATAACAAATAAGGGCGTCATCATACAGATCAGGGCAAATGATGTATCCAACATAGGACGTATAACAATGGGTGTTAAGATTATGAATCTTGATGCCGGATCAAAGATAGTTAAGATAGCAAAGGTCCGCGATAAGATAGATGAAAGCGGAGTAACCGAAGGAGACGGAGACGGATCCGTATCGGAAGAGAGCAGTAAGAAAGAAGAGACAGAAGGAGAAGGAGAAGATGCTTGATATCAGATTTGTCAGGGAAAATCCCGACATCGTAAAGGAAAATATCAAAAAGAAATTTCAGGATGAGAAGCTTCCGCTTGTGGATGAAGCCATAGATCTGGATTCAAAAAAGAGAGCATATCAGCAGGAAGCGGATGATCTGAAGGCCGAAAGGAATAAGATATCAAAGCAGATAGGCGCTCTTATGGCTCAGGGAAAAAAGGAAGAAGCCGAAGAGGTCAAAAAGCAGGTATCCGACAGCGGAGCAAGGATATCTGAGCTTGATAAGCTGCAGGCAGAAGCAGCAGACAGGCTTCAGGAAATAATGTATATGATTCCCCAGATCATAGATGAGTCAGTTCCCATAGGAAAGGATGACTCGGAGAATGTGGAGATCGAAAGATTCGGAGAACCGGTGGTACCGGATTTTGAGATACCCTATCATACCGAGATCATGGAAAGCTTTAACGGCATAGATATGGAAGCAGCCGGAAGAGTAGCGGGAAACGGATTTTATTATCTCATGGGAGACATAGCAAGGCTTCATTCCGCAGTTCTTGCTTATGCCAGGGACTTTATGATAGACAGAGGGTTTACTTACGTTATCCCTCCCTTCATGATCCACGGCAATGTGGTACAGGGAGTGATGAGCTTTCCCGAGATGGAATCCATGATGTACAAGATAGAGGGAGAAGATCTATATCTCATCGGAACATCTGAGCATTCAATGATAGGAAGATTTATAGGGCAGATAATACCTGAGGATAAACTGCCTCTTACTCTGACCTCTTATTCTCCCTGCTTCAGAAAGGAAAAGGGTGCTCACGGCATAGAAGAGAGGGGCGTATATCGCATACATCAGTTTGAAAAACAGGAGATGATAGTGGTATGCAGACCCGAGGATTCAAAAATGTGGTATGACAAGCTGTGGCAGAA
>JAEEGL017115908.1_pt1 | contig 14387 bp, 7 predicted proteins | sample 9134231 | NCBI WGS metagenome assembly JAEEGL01 (sample SAMN16246548, study PRJNA631951) | gut metagenome | biome: gut microbiome; feature: rumen; material: fiber-attached | host: Bos | place: Iran: Karaj | collected 2018-10
AATTAAAGTATTTAATATAACATAAAGTAAAATTGAATAAATAATTGAATATTTTCTTCCTAAATTATCAGCTAAGAAATTTAAAGTAATTGAACCTAAAAAACTTCCTGCAAAATTAAAAGAACCAATTAAACCAGTTTTAATTTGATCACATGAAACATTAAAAAAAATAACCCAACTATAATCATAATTTTTAGTAATATTATATGATGATTTATCCCAAGTACAAATTGTGTAATTTAAATGATCTTTTTTTATTTCTTTTGTTATTGGATCTATAAAAGTTACTTCTGGTGTTTTTTCTAAAAATGGTAATGCAATTGATACCATCATATTATTTATCCAACATATAAATGCTATAAATAATAAAATGTATTGATATTTGTTTTTTGTTCCACAAAGATCTACTAATTTGTCTATCTTTTCATCCATTTAAATTTTTTATCTTTTTAAATAAAATTTTTTTTTAAATTATTTTTTTTAAATTGTTTAAATTGATTTTTTATTTTATACTTAGAATAATAATATATAGTTAAAAAAAATACTTTTAATTTCTTTTTCAAAATAAATTATGAGAAATAATAAAAATTTAAATAAAAAGAATTAACAACTTTAAAAAAATTAAAAAAAAAAAAACAAATTTTTCAATCTTTTTAATTACATTCAAAAATATTTTAAAAAAAAAATAACACACAAAATTCAACTTTCTATGAATTCAACATGAAAAACTTCACATTCATTAACAAAAAAGTTATATTCTCCACAAGTAAGTGCATTTTTTTCATCTCCAGTATAAGCAAAAGGGAAATAACTATAATTATTATCATAAGCAGTTTTACATTTATCACTAATACTTAAATCATGTCCATTTCCAAAAGCAAAATTTTTAGAAGAAGAATAAATTGCACATTCAGAATTATTAATTATAAATTTTTTCTTTTTATTTATTGAAAAAAGAAAAGCCAATTCATCTTTTTTATAATTAGAATTATTTTCCCATTTTTCATTTGTAAATCCTCCAAATTTATTTCCAATTGCAGATTTAACTAAAACTAATGTTGGAGATTTATTTAATACTTTTGAAAAAAAAGTTGATATTCTATCTCCATCTCTTGTTACTTGATATAATAAAGTAAATTTTATTTCTGTATTTGGTTTTATCCAATTCATTATTAATTTCTTTTCTTCAATACTTTTTATTATTTTTGATTCTGATAATATTTCTTTATATTTATCTTCTTCTTTCACCGGAAATAATATTTCTTTTATTAATTTCATATCCTTTTTTAAATTATCTATTTCAGTCTTTAATTCATATATTTCATTTCTAAATTGACTATTTTCTTTTTCTAATCTTCTATTATCATCTTTTAATTGAATTACTGTTGTACATAATGATTGAACTGAAGAATTTAAATCATCTTTTCTTTTTGTTAATTCAAGGGTAAAATCTTTACAATTCATAATATTAATTTTAAAAGTTAATTGAAAAAAATCATCTGTAACAAATATTGAAATTTCCTTTTTTTCTAATTTATTAATTAATTCAGGAAAAGAGTCTTCAATTGAATCAAATAATAAGAAAAATCTTGATAATTTTTCTAAAGAATTCTTTGAAAAAACTCCTCCATATTTATTCAATGGCAAAGAATTAACTTCAATACAAGATATAATTAAATTATTATTTTTTTGGTTAAAATCTAATTTATAATTTTTATCTTCATATTGTAAATCAATTGAATGATTTAATGATTGAGATGTAGATTCATCTGTCATTTTTATTAAAATAAATATTTTTTCCTTTTAAATCAAATTAAAAAATATCAAAAAATAATTATTTTTATAATAATAATAAAAGATAAATATTTTTTTTATTTTATTTATTCAAGAATTTTAATTTCTCCATTTGATGAACAAAGAATAATTTTACCATTTATATCAAAAATTTGTGTAATTTTACTTGTTTTATCTTCAAAGACTTCCTCAAAATAAAATTTTTGAACATATTTATTATTTGCAATTGTAAAACACAATAAATTATTAATTCCTCCTGCTAAATAATCACCATTTCTCATTTTAAATAAAGTCATATAATTTTTAGAACTTTGTGGTTCTCCTATAATTAAATAATTATTTGTATCTATTAAAGTAATTTTTGCTCCAACTATTCCAATTGTATTATTATCTATTTTTACTGAATTTCCTATCCAAGTACTTGCTGAAATATTTGTTATTTCTGATATTAAATTTCCATTTAAATCATAAAAAGATATTTTTTTTATTCTATTTTCAATTGATAATACACAAAATTTATTATTTGATAAATATAATGCATTAATTAAATTTGATTGAGTATTAAAAAAATTACTTACAGCAAAATTAGATCCATTATTTAACTTTAATGTATAAATATGACCTGATTCCATACATGCTAAAACTTGATTATTTTCTATATTAAGTAATTTATAAATTCTCACTTTTTCATTAAAAGAAATACCTTCTAATTCTGTATATGTATTTTCTTTTATTATAAAAACATTTATTTTTCCTTTATTAGTTCCAACCAAAAGTATATCATTTATTTGATTTAAGCACATACCATATTCGTTTTCTATACCATTAATTACTTGACCTTTTATTTTTATTTTAAATTCTTCATTATAATTTTTACTATTATATATTATTACGCTTCCATTTGTATTTGAAGTTACAAATCTTCCATCTTTCAATGGAATTCCAGATAAAATAAAAGATTCTTGTTTAATTACAAATCTATTAAAAGTAAATTGAACTTGTGATTTTAATATGTAATTATTTGAATTTTCTAAATAATCAATTAAATTTTTTATTTTTCTTCCTAAATCATTTGTATTTACTAAATCAATTTCAAATCTATTAATATCAATAGTTGAACGTATATTTTTAATCATTGTATAATTTAAATTATTCATATAATTATCTTGATATGTTTTTATTAATGTTTCAAAAAGTGTAATTTCATCTATATTAATTTGATGAAATTTATTAAAACTACTTTGGATATTATTTAATTTTTCTTCAATTTCTTTTTTAACTTCATTAAACTTTTGTTTTACATCATCTAAAAATTTTTTAGATGAATTAAGATCACTTGTTAATTTATCAATAACACTTTTTTCAATAGGATAAATATTAAAAATAGTATGTCTAATATGTTCAGTTTTACAATCTCTACAAATATTTTTTTGACAATTCTCACAAAATCCTTCATATTTTTTAACATGTAAAGAACAAGTAGAATCAAATTGAGATACTTTTATGTTTTTGTGATTAGAATGATTTTTAGAAATACAATGCTCACAATAAAATTTTTTACAATCAAAACAAAAAATAAATTCTTTTGAATAATGAGATGCATTTTGAGAACAAATTGCTGAATAAATATTAAATTCTCTTGTTTCTTTTATAAAACTTTCTAAATTTAATTGTTTTTCATGTCCATTTTCACATTTATATTTTATTACAACATTTTTATCAGTATAAGATAAATTTATATTACATATTCTAAAACAAATTGGACATCTAAATGTATTTATTTTATTTTTTTTTATTTGTTCATTATAAATTTCATTATGACTACTTATTTCATCTTCAATAAATGCTGATGATCCATAATATCCTGAACTCATTTTTTTTATAAATTGAATATTTTTTTTAACCTTTTTTCTTATTATTTTTTTAAATGCTAACAAAAAAAGTTTATTTTTTAATAAAAGATTAATTAATGATTTAATCTACATCAATATAAAAAATATATTTTAATTAATAATATTTTTAATTCCAAAATTTCAAATAAATTATTCATTTGAATTTAAAAAAAATGTAACATAAAATTTAACATATAAAAATCTATGAAAAAAATGGTCACAAATAAAATAATATTAATTTAAATATTGGAATATCATCTCAAAAAATTACTACAAGTATAAAACTTCAATCAAATCCTTTTTATATATTTTCATCAAATATAAAGAATATAAAATTCAAAAAATTTATTCCTTCATTATCACCAACTTTTTATACTAATTATACAAAAGAAACTTTATTTAACGAAGAATTTTTTAAAGAAAAATGGGTTTGTGAATTTGATAATTCTAATATTTTTTCTTTTAATCCTTTTTTATTTTCTTTATATATTTTATTAATGAAATTAAAATTATTTTGTATTCTTTGTTCTAATGATATTAATTTAAAATACAATATTTTATTAAAAGTTCTAATTGATTATTAGGAATTTTATTAATAACAATTTTATTAATAGGTTCAAAAAATTCATTCAAAAATTTATTTACTTTATCTTCATTTGATTCCATATTTAAAGAATTAAACTATTTAAAAGTAATACCTTTTATTGTAAGATATTCTCATGAAATGTTTCTTTTATTATTGAAAATACTATTTATTGTTTATAAAGAAAATAATGAAAGAATTTCTTTTTCTGAAGAAATAACATAAGTACTTTTTTCAGCTGGTGTAAATAAAAATATAAAAGATAAATTTTTTGAGCAATAATACAAAAAGAAATTATATATAAAGAAGTAAATGATTCAATTAAAAATTGTTATAAAAATATTTAAAAAGAAATCAAAACTAAGTTAATTTTTCAATAATTTTTTTATAATTTATTTATTAATTTAACATCTCAATTTTTTTATAAATTTTTTTTTTCTCCTTTGAAGTACTTTCTATTTTAATAAATAATAATAAAAGTTTGTTATAGGAAAAATAAATAATTTTTTATCATCTTTTTCTTTAATAGTTTACAAAGGATATCTAATAGTTAAAAATATTCAATTATCATTTATTTTATTTTTATTTTCCTTTTTATTATCAGTTTTGGAAAATTAAATAAATATTTACTATATATGTTTTTTCCATTTACTCTATTTAATATAGCTTCCATCACCTATTATTAATCATCTAAAAAATTATTAGACAAAAAAAACATTATTTATTGCCTGAATATATTGTTAAAAATATTTTATTTTGTTGATTAATTTGATACTTTATTTTTAAAATTAAAATAATAACAAATTCCATTATCCTTTTTCTTAAATCCATATTATTAACAAAAATGTTAAAATAAGAAAAAAATATCTAATCTTAATTTTGAATATAACAAGCCAAAAAAATCTCATATCAATTATTTGATATTATAAAAAAATAGTATATATATTAAGATAAATTATATATATTTTATTGTAAAAAATTTTGTTGAAATAAATATGAAATTGCAAAGGAAATTATGAAAGGCCAAAAAATAAAAAAATAAATTGTAATTAAATAATATAATTTTTGCTGATACAGAAATCCAATTGGTTGGCTATTTATTTGAAGAATAAAAATTATTATTAAAAATTTATTAATATAGATAATAAGTATTTGTAATTTTATTATTATTAGTTTAAAATTATGATTAAACAATATAATTAATTATATTTATTTTTTTATTAATATTTTTATTTAATAAAAAATCATATTTAAATCAAAATCACCCCAATTTATTTATAAAATGGCATTTTTACTCAATCCTAATGTTATAAGAAAAGGATTAACTTACCTTTTAGCTATGTTTTCATTTATTGAAGTAGAAGATTTGCTTAAATCCTGTAATATTTCCAGTCTACTTGATTATCATGTACAAAGACATTTTAAAAATCCTAAATGTAGTAATGATTGTGTTTTAGAGGTTGCAGGCAAGCTTAAAATAGAAGAACAATATATTGAAGAAAACGGTATTCCTATTAAAAAAGGAGTGGGATATTGTAGACATGGATGTGAGATTGAAGTCAGGATGTCTATTCCACCAGGTAAGGATAAATGGGAAATAGGAACTTCCTTTCATAAAGGACCTTGCTTAGCAAAATAAAATGAATAATTATATAAAGAAAATAAAAGATAATAATTTTATAAAAAATGTTTTAAATATTTAATTATTTAAGAATCATAAAATATAATAACCTAAATTTAAAAAATTTATCTATATATTATCAAATAAATAATCAATCAATTAGACAACTATTGATGCTAAAGTATCAATAGATATGTTGATTATATCAAAGCAAATATTTTCAAAATATTTTTAGATTTTTTCTTTAGTAAATAGTTAACTATTTTTTATTCCATATTAATTAATTATATAAAAAAAACAATAAAAAAATAATTAAATATTTTTATAAATTATTATTTTTTTTAATAAGAGGATAATTAAATTAAATTGAATTTCAATTGATATTTCTTTTAAATCATAATCATTATAAAACACTCTAAATTCATCAAAAATAAATTTTATTTATTAAATTATCTTGAAACAAAGATTATTATATTTCTTCAAAAATTCTTAATTAAAAATAAATTATCAATTTTAATTATGAAAACATTTAAATTATTTTATTTCTTAAAAATGGAAAAAGAAAATTTATCTTGTAATTATTTTTTTGATTTAAATGATCCCAAAATCTCATCCGAATATATTAGAATAATGAATTATAATATTTTAGCGCCAAATTTATTATTCTCATCAGTAAGACTACCAGAAGAAATATTAGATTTAAATGAAATATATCAATGGACTTATAGAAGTAAATTAATAATAGAAATAATAAAAAAATTAAAAATTGATATAATTTGTTTTGAAGAATTTGAAGAAGAAGATAATGTTAATTTTTTAAATAAATTAAAAGAAAATAATTTTGATTATAGATTTAAAAAAAGACCAAATCATATTAAAGATGAACATAAAGAAGGTTGTGGAATTTTTTATAATGTAAATAAATTTGAATTAATTGAATCTTTTGAATTAGAATTTAAATGTGAAGATAGTATAATCTTTAATAAAGAAAATGTAGCAATTTTTATTTTATTAAAAAATAAAATTCAATTTAAAAATGTAAAAGATAATGATTTATTATTAATAGTTTGTTCACATTTATTATTTAACGATAAAAGAGGAGATATTAAATTAGGACAAATATATGAATTACAGAAAAGTATTTTATTAATTAAAAAAAAATATAAGCAATTTAATATAAGAATTATTTTTTGTTGTGATTTAAATTCAACTGAAATTTCTAATATATATGAATATTTAACTAGTAATTCTTTAAATTGTGAATTTGTTGATATTAGATTATTATCAGGTCAAAAATATTCTAAATTTAAATCAAATGAATTTAATTATGAAGAATTTATGAATAAAAAAAAAATAAATTTAACTTTAGATTATTCTAATTTTGATAATAATCAAATTTGGTTTAATGAAATAATAAATGTTTATCCTATTATAAAAAAAAATGAAGATAAATTAAAAAAAAATACAAAAATAAAATTAATCAAAAACGAATATTATGAAGAATCAGAAAATTTAATATTAAAAAATGATAATATTTTAATAAGTTGTTATAAAGAAATTGTTGGAAGTGAACCAGAAATAACATTTTATACAGATGGATATAGAGGAACAGTAGATTTTATTTTTCATTCAATAAATAATTTAAAAGCAAAAAAAATTTTAAAAATTCCTTCAATTAAAGAACTAGAAAATAATAATATAATTTTAATTCCAAATGAAAACAATCCATCAGATCATTTTCCAATTGTATCAGATATAGAATTTATATAAAAAATGTTAAAATAAACAATTTATTCATAATATTTTAAATTATACTTTTCCAAAAAAGTTTAATAATTAATATTTTAAATAAAAACAAAAAATTATTAAAAAATAAAAAGAAACTTAAATTATCTCTTAATTTCCATTTCTTTTTCATCATTAATATCATCATTAACACTATATTTAAATATCATACCAAAAATTAAAAAAACAAGACAAAAAAACATAGAAAAAACTGTACATTTCATAGCAAATTTAGGATAATTTTTCCCATATTTATTATTAATAATACCATAAATATAAGGAGCAGGCATATGACCAATAACATTAGAAATAAAAGTAGTCATTGAATTTGCAGAAGCTTTAAACTCATTTTCATTACAAGATAATATAATTCCTATTAAAATAGGAAATAAAGAAGAACCAAAAAAAAATCCAATCCATAAACAAATACTAAGTGAAATAATATTATCACAAAAAGGGAAAAAAATACATCCAATAAAAGAAAAAGAGAATAAAATTATTGAAATTAAAGATGCTTTTTTATTTTCATATCCTCCTACTTTTTGTAATAAAAAACCACCCATTAAAATTCCTAAAGTTGGTGCAGTTGATGTTATTATTCCAGTTGAGATTAATCTTATTTTCTTATCTGTTATTTTTAATGCATTTTCTAAATAATCTATTATCCATGTTTGAATTATTGTCAATGGAAAAACTAAAGAAGCTCTTGCTAAAACATATATCATAAATGTTGGATTTGATATTAATTTTATTATTAAATATTGTTTATTTTTATTATTTTTTTTATCTTTTTCCTCAGTTAATGATAATATTGAAAATTTTGATATTTCATCTTCTTGTAATTTATTTATGGAAAATAATTTATTAGAAAAGTATTTTTTATCTAAGAAAAAAGAAAAAAATAAATAAATTGATAATATTATTAATTGAATATCAATTGCTTTTTTCCAATTAAAAATTGTACCAAAAATAAATCCTGACATTATACCAGAAGGTTTAAAAATTTGAACTAAAACTATCATTAAATTTTTTTTATTTTTTATTCCATATTGATCACTCCAAACCGGAGGATAAACAATAAAAAAAACATCAAAAAAACCTATTAATGTTCTACTTATATATAAAGTTTCTATTTGTGAAAAAAATCTAAAAATAAAAAGTGATATTCCATAAATTATTAATGATATAATTAATATTAATTTTCTATTTAGTTTATTTAATAAAAAAATAAATGAAAATGAACCTAAAATTTTTCCAAAAAAAAATAATGAGTTAAATGCTCCATATTGAATATCATTTATTTTTAAATCTATTTTAATATTTCTAACTGAAGTTGGTATTATTCCTTGATCTAAAGATTCAAATAGTGATAATGATATTAAATAAAAAAATATTATCCATCTTTTATATCTTGGTAAAAAAATTTCATTTTCTTTTTCTAATAAATCATTTTCCATTATTTTTTTTAATGTTATCTTTTGTGCATAATTATTTAATAATCATACAAAAAAAATAAAAACTGGTTTTTAATTTAAAATAAATATATTAATTGTTTAAAAAATAATAAAAATAAATATTAAAAATTTAAAAGTTTGATATTAAAAAAAAAAATTATTTATTTAACAATATTTATTTTACAAAATTTATTAATCATTATTATCATTATTATTATTATTATTGCTACAAACTTTAACAACATTTATTTGAGTAGGAATTCTTAAATTTGTATCAACTCTAAATCTTTCTGTTGATGATATTTGAGATTTTAAAGTTGTAAATTCATTTAAAACTAATTTTGGAATCTTATTAATGTCTATTTTTGTAATAGTTAATTTTTTATTTCTTTTTGGTATAATAAAATCTAATGCTAAGAAATAAAAAATTATTATAGATAAAATAATAGAATATTGAATTAAATTGAAAATATATTTAAAATCTTTAATTATAAATGTTAAATAAGTACCAAATAAAATAGTAGAAAAATAAGTCAAAATAATATCACAAATATAAATTGAGTTAACAAAATAAATAAAATTATTTGATAAAGGATTCATAATGTTATTTTGTCTTTTTCTTAAATCAATTTTAAGAACTTTATAATCAAATATTATACTAATTATATTTGAAAACAAATTAGTTTTGAACTCATAAATAAAATAATATACCACAAAGAAAGTTAGACTGATAAAATATTGAAATGTAAGAATTATTGAATAACCATAAAATAATATTTTTTCTCCTGTCATAAAAGTTAAAATATACAAAAATATTAAAATTATTTTAAATAAAATACTCAATTCAAATAAAATATAACCAGTAAAATTAAACTCAATTCCATTTTTCCAAAGAAAATAAAAATTAATTCCAATAATAATAATAATAATAATTGGTATTATATAATAATCAAAAGGAACATTATCTTCATTATTTAATCTCAAACTTTCTAAATTTCCTCTTCTTTTATTAACTTGATATTTTAAAAGTAAATCATAATAATTATTATTAAAATTATTACTAATATTATTATTATTTCCATTACTATTTTTATCATTATTTTTATTTTTTTCTTTATTATTTTCTTTAAAATCAGGAACATTTTTTTTTATATATTCATTAATATTTGTACAACTACCATTTAACTTAAATTCTCCAATAGGACAAAATTCATGACAAGTATCATTAATTAAAAGAGGATAATTACTAGGACATTTAATACATTTATTAATATCATTTTCATCACATTCTTCACAATTTGAATTAGGATTACATTGATAACAAAAACCATTTTTAATATTTAAATTATATCCAATTGGACAACTATTAAAACATTCTCCTAAAACATCATTAATATAAGGATAATCATCATTACAAGAAGTACAAATATTTTTATTATCTTCATCACATCTTTCACAAGTATAATAACAATCATATTTAATTGTCATTTCAAAATTTCCTTTTTCTTTTATATTCATATCCTTATCTAAAATATTAAATTCAAAATAATAATTTTGATCAATTCCTTCTGTATGTTTAAATAAAATATGTAATAAATCAAATTCAATTGTATAAGAAGAATCAAATATTCCTTTTAATGATTTATATCCCCATGGAAATAAAATTTTACCATTTTTTTCATTAACGCATCCAAATTCATGATTTATATTTTGAATTATTTTAATTTGACAATATAATCCTGAGAGATTTATTCCAAATGATTTATTATTATATTTAAATTCAAATATATCATATGCTTCTATTAATTTTGTAGGAGAAAATTTAAAGTTAAATGTATTGTTGTCTGTTCTTGTTACAATTAAATTTGATAAAATTATTTTTGATATGTATTTTATTGGAATTAAATTTGATTCTTCTATTATGTAATTTATTAAAGAATCATATATTTCTATTTTGAAATTTATTTCTTTTTCTGAATGAGGATTTTGAATGTTATTTAATGAAAATTTTATTTCTTCGTTTATTTCAAATGTCTTAGTTATTTTTAAAAATAATTTATATGTTTTATTTTTTGTTTCTGAATCTTTTATTATATCAGTTGTTAAAAATGTTAAAAAATCATTTAATGGTTCTGATTTGGAATCTAAATTCATTATTTCATCTGTTTCATCAATAAAAAATTTATAATCTGATGATATTACTATAATTTCATTTTTATTTATATAATTTTCATTTTTGAAAATTATTTCATATGTTGTTAAAGAATAAGTTTCAAATGAACTTGGTGTTATATTGATTGTTTTTATAACTTTATTATTTTCTGTTTGTATTATATTATTTGAATATTCAAATATTTTTTTATTTGAATCTGCATAAAAATAATCAATTTTTATTTCTTTTGTCATTCTTGGAGACATTAAATTTTGAATTTTAACTAAAAATTTGATTGAACTTGAAGATATTATTTTATTATTGAAGCAATTGGAAAAATCATTGATTAATATTGAATAAGGTAAATTTAAAAGGTATTTATAATTTGTACATTTTTCATTATTAATATAAAAATCTATATTAATATTATTATTAATATTATAAATTTCAGAAAATCTAAAATATAATATTCCATTAATTTCTAATACTGAATTAATTTCTGATTCAAATGTATATAAAGTTGATTCAAAACTATTTTTTGTTGTAATATTTGAGTTAAATAATTTAGGTTTATTTATTTTTGAAAATATAATAATTTTATCTTGATTATAATTATATAGTTCATTTTTATCATTATATAAATGTACTACATTAAAAATATGTTCTTCTTCATAAATATATTCAAAATTAATTAAATATTTTATATAAAATAGATATTCTTCATTCACTTTTATATTCTTTAAATTAGATATTTTTATTATTTCATTTCCAGTATCATCAAAATCATAAAAAGAACATAATAAATTATTATTATTATTATTTTTATCAGAACAAATTGTTTCACTTAAAGAATAAAATTTTGCCTCTTTAGGAAGACTTAATAAAATAAAACAACTTTCATTAATACTCATTCCTGATTTTAATCTAATTTTAGCTTGAGTGAAATTAATATAATTTTCTAATTCAATATTAACATTTAAATTAGGAGAAATAACTTGAATTATATTTTCTTCATTATAATATGCATTAATTAATTTATCATTTTCCCAAAAATTATATTTAATTTTAATAGAATCTTCTCCTGTTTCCTCAGGTAATTTTAAAGAAGAAAAAATACAAGTAAAAGTTTTATTCTGATTATCATTCTCTGAAATTAAATTAGTAAAATTAAAAGATGAACTATCAATCATACTAATCAAAACTTCATTATTACAACTTACTTCACTATCTAAAACATTAATTTGTAAAGGAAAATAAATTTCAATATATAAATTTGAAGGAAAATAATATAAAGTATTTAAAGTTAACTCTACTTCAGTCTCAGTATTGTATAAATTAGAACTAATTTTAAATTTTGAAAAATCATTTCCGTGACAATCACATTTTAAATAATAATCATTATAAAAATTATAATTATTATTTTTAATTTTTATATTTGTATTAGATGTAACTCCAATAATTATATTTTCATGTTCAGAAGGAAGTTGGATTGATATTTTCATTTCATTTAAAGTATTATTATAAAAAGGAGACCAAATATTATCAATTGTAAATTCAATAAATTCTGAATTTTCATATTTTAATTGATATGATATTGCATTGAATATGAATGACAATAATTCTTTATTTCCATCTACATAGATGATATCTAAATTATCATTTCTATAAAAATCTAACAATGATTTTTTATCTATTATAGGAGCTTCAATAAATTTTTCTAATGGAAGATCTATATTAATTAATATTTTATCATAATTATCAAATAAAATATTTTTTGTTTTAATTTTAACTAAATATTTTGTTAATATTCCACATTGATTATCATTGCCTGATGAAATAATAATATCATCTTTTTCAAAAATCTTTGCAAAATTAAAAGAAATAATTGAAATATAATTTTTATTTTCATAATTATTTAAATGAATAATTAATTCGTATTTAAATGCATTTTCTGGAATTGGAAAATCAAAAATTAAAATTTGAAAAAAAATATTTTTTCCTCTATTTTCTTTAAAAAAATTAATACATTCATTCATTAATAAAGAAAATTCAATTCCATTAAAAGTAAAATTAGATTCAATTAAACAAGGTAAATTATTTTTTTGTGAAGATTCAGAAAAAGAATATAAAATTGCACTAATAAGTTTAACTGTATTTAAATTTGGATCATATAATAAATTTTCATTTGTTATTAAATTCTTTTTTGGAACTTTATAATTTGAACTTTTACTTAAATATAAAAATAATCCATTTTCTAAAAAGGAAGATTCAACACAAAAATTAATAATTACTTCATTATTTGTTATTTCTGAATTAATATAATTTGAAGGAAATTGAATTGTAGAAATACATTCAGAAAGAATATTTTCATTTTCTGATATTGAATCTATTATTGAATAATCATTTATTCTTGAAAATGTATTTTCAATAATGAAAATCAAGAAAATCAATTTTAAAAAAGCATTTTTATACATTGGCGGTTTTTTGTTGAAAGTTTTTTAATTTAAAATTTAATTTTTTATTAATTTAAATATGAAATAACTAATTAATTAATTTAAGAATTTATGAATAAAAATTTGTTACACAAAAAAATAATAATAAAAAAAAATTTAATTTTTTTATTATTTAATTTCAACACAAACTTTATCAATAGGACAAAAGCCATTTTTTTTTAACCAAGGATCAATACAATTTTTATGAAAAATATGTAAACAATTTAATCTTCTTAATTCATCACCATTTTTAAATTCTTCCATACAAATAGTACATTGACGAATAGAATATTGATTATGAGAATTATAATATTCTGTTCCTAGCATATCTATTTCATTTTGATTCATTTCTTTTTTAATATTAATTTTTATTGATGGAACATTTATTCTTGTTCGATTAGAATAGACATTTAACATTTCTTGTAAAGAAAATGCAAGTATTGAATCGTTTATTGTCTCTGGATTATTGCTATTATTATTATTATTATTATTATTATTATTATTATTATTATTATTATTATTATTATTATTATTATTATTATTATTATTATTATTATTATTATTATTATTATTATGATTATTATTATTATTATTATTATTATTATTATTATTGT
>JAEEGL017154605.1_pt1 | contig 14387 bp, 15 predicted proteins | sample 9134231 | NCBI WGS metagenome assembly JAEEGL01 (sample SAMN16246548, study PRJNA631951) | gut metagenome | biome: gut microbiome; feature: rumen; material: fiber-attached | host: Bos | place: Iran: Karaj | collected 2018-10
CACGTATATATTAAGGAATCCATACCGAGAATGCTGAACGGCATAGTGCTGCTGATAATAAACCTGCTGAGCTATTCTGCCATGGCAGGAACGCTTGGTGGAGGAGGAATAGGGGATATAGCCATAAGATACGGCTACCAGAAATACTCCACCGAATACCTGGTGATATGTTCACTGATACTGATCGTCTTTGTACAGATCGTTCAGTCAGTAGGAAACTGGATATACAAGAAACTTTCATAAGAAAAGACGCTGATCATTCAGCGTCTTCTTTTTTTGGTTTGAAGATATCCAGCTGTTTCTGGTTTCTCAGCATCAGTTGAAAATTATTTCTGGCTTCAGGGTATTTCTTATACAGATCCTCAAGAATGAATTTCATGGAGCTTCTGTCAGTATATCCTTCGTTAGGGCATTTGTTCTTGGAAAAGGGGATTTCCAGTTCTCTGCACATCCTGGCTATGTCTTTTTCATAGGCATATACAAGAGGTCTGATCAGATATACACCGCTTCTTTCCAGCAGCATGTTCGGTTTGAATGTGGCTATTCTTCCGCCATGAATCATATTCAGGAAAAGTGTTTCTACGGCATCATCGCTGTGATGACCGAAAGCAACCTTATTACAGCCCAGTTCCTTAGCGGCATTGACAAGAGCTCCTTTTCTGAGTTTTGAACAGAGAGAGCATTCTATCCTTCCATCGGCGCTTCTGTTTATGTCAAGGATATCGGATATCTGTGAGGGAACGGTATGAACCGTTACTCCCAGTTTGGCAAAATACTCTACGATCTGGTGCATGTTTTCCTGTCCGAAACCCAGGTCAATATAGATACCGCAGAACTCATAATTCTTCTTGGAGAACATCTTATACAGATAAAGGCAATATAACAGAACACTTGAATCCTTGCCGCCAGAAATACCGACCGCAATACGGTCGTTATCCTGTATTAAGTCGAAATCCTGATCTGCCTTACGTACGCAGCCCAACACTCTTTTTATCGGTTTCATATTATGAATTATAATCCTTTTGGGTAATAAATCACAATGGATATGATATTATAGAAACATGGATGGAATTATTCTGGTAAACAAGCCGCAGGGCTGGACAAGTCACGATCTGGTGCAGAAGGTAAGAAGACTCCTTAACATCAAGAAAATCGGTCATACCGGTACATTAGATCCACTGGCAAGCGGATTAATGATGCTGACAATAGGGAAGGCTACAAAGCTTTTGCCTTTTATTGTTGAGCATTCCAAAGAGTATATAGCTGAGCTTCAGATGGGGTATTCCACTGATACACTGGATATCACGGGTGAAGTCCGCGAACAGAAAGAAATCGTTCCGTATACTACGAATGACATACTAAAAGCATTTGAAGAAATGAAAGGTCCGCAGCTGCAGACACCGCCGATGTTCAGTTCCAAGAAAGTCAACGGAAAGAAGCTGTATGAACTTGCCAGAAAGAACATCGAAATCGAAAGAAAAGCCGTACCGATAGAGATAAAGGAATTAGAACTGCTGGAAACAGAAGATGATGTCATCCGATTCAGAGTCAGGTGCTCAAGCGGCACGTATGTCCGTGTAATATGCAGTGACATAGCTGAAAAGCTCAATAATCTGGGCGTTATGAAGTCGCTGGTAAGGACATCCATAGACAATTACCGACTTGAACAGGCGTCATCGCTGGAAGACATACAGAATGGACGGTTCACTGTATATACCGCCTATGATGTTCTGAATCAGTATCCGTACATTGAGATGGAAGACATAAGAGATGTGCTTAACGGCAAGGCCATAAAGCTGAACTGTGAGCAAGATCTGGTCATGATCACTCACGGCAATGAAGTTGTTGCGGCATACCAGAGAGATAAGGATGACATATTTACATGCAGGAGGGGTTTATTATGATAACTGATTGTAAAGACATACAGTATACAGCCTGTATAGGAAACTTTGACGGTGTTCATCTGGGACATCAGGCACTAATACAGAGAACTCTTGAAATCAGTTCAGCAACCGGCACCAATCCTCTCATCATTACCTTTGTCCCGCATCCTACGCAGGTTCTGAATAAAGATAAGGACATCAAACTTCTTACAACCGTTTCCCAGAGAGACTCATTATTCGAACATTACGGCATACATGAACAGCTGACTATTCCATTTGTGGAGGAGTTCTACCGCAAATCTCCTGATGAGTTCATAGAATATCTAAATACATGTCACATTCATACGCTGATCTGCGGTTTTGACTGGACTTTTGGCTATCGCGGTGAAGGCACTGTTGAGTATCTGACTGCTTCAAAGCTGAAGAATTTCAATGTGGAAGTTGTTGAACCTGTTACATACCGTAAGTCCAAGATCAGTTCAACCAGAATTATCAAGGATATTAAAGCCGGCAAGATCAAACAGGCACTGAAGATGCTGGGGCATTCATATGCCGCGGGATGCATTGCTGAGAACGGCATACTGATTTCTAAAGAGAATATATTGCCTGAAAAGGGAACATATCAGTGCAGATTCAACGGCATGACAACACTTATAAATGTCAACAGCTGCACGCTGCAGTTCACAGATGAACGATTCATTGAATTTATCGATCGTTTCTCCGATTGTTAGGCATTATAAAATGTGGTATATTATTTGGGAGGTATGAGATATGGCTACTGAGTATATTGTTTCCAAGAATATGAATAACGACTTAGGAATAATAGGGCTGTCCACGACAGTCTTTGAACTGATTGCGAAAAGCGCACTGGAAGACTTTCCGCAGCTTAAGGTTGCCAAAAGCAAGAACTTCCGTAAAATGATCGTATGCAAGGTAATTAAGAATACCATCAGCATTAAGGTCAATCTGCTTGCCGCAAACGGCACAAACATCAGTGAAGCCTGTCAGAATGCCCAGGAAAAGATTCATGAAGCCATTGTTCAGATGACCGGTTTCAGAGATGTAGTAGTAGATGTTAATATAGTTGGATTCTACTTTTAAATAGGGGTTATATGAAAAGACGCGACCAGAGAATTTCCGTCATGACATGCATTTTCCAGTATCTTCTTACTGAAAAACCGCTTGACGACATATTTGATGACAACCTGGATATTGATGACAAGAAATCAATAGCTTTTATTGTGAACAATACAGTGAATACCATAAACGATATTCCTGAGCTGACTGAAGAGATCAAAAAACATCTGACAGCCAGCTGGGATTTTGACAGACTTGGTTTTATTGAACAGGCCATTCTTCTGATGAGTGCCGAAGAACTGCTTCACCAGGATACTGACAGGGCTGTAGTTATTAATGAAGCTGTGGAAATAGCCAAGATTTACTGTGACGAAGATGCTCCGAAACTGATTAACGGAGTCCTGGATCAGTTATGATTGAAAACATATGGTCTATCTCACAGTTAGTTACATACATTAAGGGAAAACTAAGAGCGGATTTTAATCTGCAGAAAATACGATTACAAGGTGAATTGGGCAATTTCAGTGACTATAAGGGTTCCGGTCACTGGTATTTTACGTTGAAGGACGAATATGCCAGCATTCACTGCGCCATGTTCAGAGGCTACAACAATATTGTTGACTTTATTCCGAAAAACGGAGATGTAGTTGTCGTAACAGGTACGGTAAACATATTTGATTCCCGCGGTGAACTGCAGGTCGTGGTTACGGAAATGCAGCAGGCAGGACAGGGAAACTTCTACATTCAGTTTGAGAAGACCAGAAAGAAGCTGGAACCTTTGGGGTACTTTGCCAAAGAACGCAAGAAACCGATTCCCGCTTTTCCAACCAGGATCTCAGTTGTTACCGGCGCCAATACCGCTGCATTACAGGACATCAGAATAACGATTGCCAAACGCTGGCCTAATATTGAGTTGATAGAAGAATACGCCATAGTGCAGGGTAAAGAGGCCATAGAAAGCATTGTAACCGCGCTCAGGAAAGCCGACAGTTATAACAGTGATATCATCATCCTGGCACGAGGCGGAGGTTCTGTTGATGATCTGTGGTGTTTCAATGATGAAAAGATAGCTGAAGCAATCTATAACTGTAAAACACCGGTAATAACCGGCATCGGACACGAAATTGATGTGACAATCGCCGACCTTGTTGCCGATGAAAGAGCTGCCACACCTACCGCTGCAGCCCAGAGAGCCACACCAGACAGGGAAGAGGTCATTAAGAAGATCACAACATGGATCAGTGACTCTGAAAAACAACTTACACTTAAACTGCAGAACTACATGCAGTCAAGTGATTACTGTCACACCATACTGGACAGCTATGCCGACAGGGGACTGCAGTATCACAGAAACATTCAGTCATACATACATATTGCCGGTCTGTCGTTAAGTCAGAACATTGACATCAGCAAGGAAAGATACGGAAATCTGATGGAACTTATCGACCGCAACAGCAGACTGTTCTACCAGCAGAACGTTTACAGATTCAAAAGAACTCTCGACATACTGGAAAATGTTAATCCTCTGAAGATCCTGAACAGGGGATACACACTTACAAAACAGGACGGAAATGTTATAAAATCTGTCAGAGATGTTAACTTGGATCATGAAATGACGATCACATATCAGGACGGTAATCTTAAGGTAAAACCGCTTGAAAAGGAGGAAGCTTAGTTATGGATAAGGAAATGACATTTGAACAGGCTATGAAGAGATTGGAAGAGATAGCCCAGATCATTCAGAAAAATGAGTGTTCACTGGATGAAGGACTGAAATTATATGAAGAAGGCCTTAAACTTGCAGGATTCTGTGACGAGAAGCTGAATGTTTTTCAGAGCCGTTTAAACGAGCTGTCCTCCAAAGAGGAATCAAAAGATGCTGATAAATGATTTTGAGGCTTTCCTGGCGTCATTGATAGATGACAGTACATTGATCGGACAGGCCATGAATTACGCCCTGATGGGCAAAGGAAAGCGTTTAAGACCGTTATTGCTGCTAAGCATGCTGGAAGACTCCGATATAAATGCGGAATATGGTTTTTCATGCGCTTCAGCCATTGAATTCATTCATACTTATTCACTGATCCATGATGATTTGCCGGCAATGGACAATGATGATCTCAGAAGAGGCAGAAAGACCGTACATAAGCAGTTTGATGAAGCAACAGCCATCCTTGCAGGAGATGCACTTCTTACTGAAGCATTCGGGCTCATTAGCAAAGCTGACTATAACGATGCACATAAAGCATTACTGATTAGAATCCTTGCTGAATGTGCCGGATATAAAGGGATGATCCAGGGACAGATGATGGACATGGCACTTACAAATGCCGTGGATGTTGATCCTGAGATACTCAAACAGATGGAGATCAATAAGACCGGAAAGCTTCTTGCAGCACCTTTAATGTGTGCTGCAGTACTGCTCAATCATCATGATCTCTGTGAACAGATGCTGAAGATAGGAGAGACCCTTGGAGTGGCTTTCCAGATTCAGGATGATGTACTGGACTACACCAGTACAGCAGAAGAAATGGGCAAATCCGTATCAGATAAAGACAACAATAAGAATACCTTCTATACGCTGTATGGTGAACAAAAATGCCGCATACTGGCTGATCAGCTGTATGACAGTGTACTTACAGAATTAAAATCACTGCCTGTACCTACAGACAGGGTCAGAGATCTGATAAATCAGATGAGAGAAAGAAGAAAATAACATGAAGCTTTCGCTTTTTCTCGTAGAAAAGGGATATTTTCCAACTCGCAGCCAGGCCCATAATGCCATAAAGGAAGGCAAAGTAACGGTTAATGGCAATGTCATAACCAAAGATGGCTTTGAAGTTGATGATTCGTTTACCGTAAACGTCAAAAATGACGATTCCGTGTTTGTTTCAAGGGGTGGAAACAAGCTTGAAGCTGCTCTAAAGACATTCAAAATAAGCCTTGATAAAGCGGTTTGTCTTGATATCGGTGCTTCTACCGGTGGATTTACGGACTGCTGCCTTAAGCACGGTGCAAACAGAGTTTATGCATACGATGTAGGACACGATCAGCTGGTTGAAAGCCTTAGAAATGACCCCAGAGTCATCAGCAAAGACGGCATTAACTGTCGCAGTCTTACGAAAAATGATTTTAATGAATCAATTGATTTCATCTGCATGGATGTATCATTTATCAGTTGTAGGAAAATGTTCAATGCCATAGCAGACATACTTCCTTCGGGCAACAATGCAATCATTTTATTTAAGCCTCAGTTTGAGGTGGGAAGCCTTTATCTTAACAATAAAGGAGTAGTTAAGGACAGGGATGCAGTCAACAGAGAGCTGGCAAATTGTAAAGAAGAAGCAAAAGCATTAGAATTATACATAGATGGTATTATTGAAGCTCCCATAAAGGGGCAAAACGGCAATCAGGAATACCTGCTGCTGTTAAGGAAAGGATAGAGTATGCTTAATACACTTTATATCCGCAATTTCATACTTATAAATGAACTGAACATAGACTTCAGAGATGGTTTAAGTGTGTTTACAGGCGAAACGGGTGCCGGCAAAAGTATCTTCATTGATGCTATCGGAATACTGGCAGGGGACCGTTTTACCGTTCAGATGATCAAAACGGGTGCTCAGAAATCCCTCATTGAAGGTGAGTTCACCGTTACCGATGAAATCAGAAACAAGCTGCAGGAAGCCGGTTATGATGACGATACTCTCATCATTACAAGAGAGATGAATATTGACGGTAAGAGCGTATCCCGCATTAATCACCGTTCTGCTTCCGTTGTATTTATCAGAGAACTGCTGGCGGACTATGTTGACATACACAGCCAGCATGATAATCAGTATCTGTTAAACGATAAATACCATTTATCATTATTGGATTCCTACTGTGAAAATGATGAAATGCTCAGTGAGCTCAAGTCCCTGTACTCACAGTGGCATAAGCTTGATACCGATTATCAGGACCTTCTGAATAACGAATACAGTGAAGCACAGATCGAGATGGTAAAATACCAGATCAAGGAGCTTGAAAAGATGAATCTGAGAGTCGGCGAAGAGGAAGAAATTGAAGAAACTCTCCGCAACTATGTTCAGAGAGAGAAGATTGAAAATGTCCTTGATAAGATAAAGACACTCTTTGCGGATGATAACGGAATTCTCAGCAATCTTTATAGTTTCACAAAGGTATCATCATCTCTGTACGACATTTCTTCAGTAAAAGACAGCATTGATACCATTACTAATGCCTATTACGTAATTGACGAAGAATACGACAAGCTGATGTCTGCGTTTGATTTCGGCGACTTCAACATGAATACCATCGATGATCTAAATAACAGGTTATATGACATTCAGCGTATAAAGAGAAAATACAACAGCGATGTCGAAGGACTGCTGGAAATGCTGGAAAACCTCAGATTACAGCTGAAAAACTACGATTACCGCGAAGACGTGCTCAGAGAGAAGAATAAAGCCTGCCAGCAGGCATTCTCAAAGTATGAAAAACTGGCAAAAGACATTGGAAAAGCTCGTCAGAAAGGCTCTGTAAAGCTTGAGCGTGCCGTAGTTGATCAGTTAAAGGATCTCAATCTGGAAAACGCCAGAATCAAAGTTGAAATCACAGATAAAAAGCCATCGCCGGACGGCATGGATTCAGTAAGATTCCTTATCAGCATGAACCCGGGACAGCCGTTAAGACCGCTGAACACAGTTGCCAGCGGCGGTGAACTCTCACGTCTCATGCTTGGCCTGAAGAACATCTTCAGCAAACTACACGGTTCACGCCTTGTAATATTTGATGAAATTGATGCGGGAGTAAGTGGATACGTAGCTTATAACATTGGCCGTAAGATGCATGAGATTGCCAAAGATACACAGGTTTTCTCTGTAACTCATCTGGCAAGCGTAGCTGCCTGGGGTGACAGTCATTACCATGTATCAAAGATTCAGAAAAAGGATGATACCGATACCAGAGTTGATCAGCTCAACGATCAACAGAGAATTGAAGAACTGGCAGTTCTGTCTTCTTCAAGTTCCGGTCAGGCAGCACTTACCGCAGCTAAAGAGCTTTTAGAAAAAGCCAGGAGTGAATTCTAATGGAAGTCAGCCAGGCTGTTGATGAATACATTCATTACATTTCCGCTGTAGAACAGAAATCGCGTAATACACTCAGTTCATATTCGAATGATCTGAAGAAGTATGCGGGTTTTCTGCTGGATAGCGGTATTACAGAGATAGAAGATGTTAAAAACAGCAATCTGGTGGAATTTATGGCTCAGCAGCTGGACCAGATGTCAAAAACATCTGTTTCTCATCTTTTAACTGTTGTAAAGAATCTTCACTCATATCTGTTTCTTACATATGGGACAAAGGATCCTACCGGTAACCTGACCGTCAAGGTAACAAAGAACCATCTGCCGACTTTCCTTAACGAAAACGAAATTCAGCAGCTTCTGGGCAGTTTTAACGTTGAAAATGATTACGAATACTATCAGAGGCTTATCCTGGAACTTATTTACGTAACAGGAATGAGAGTTTCGGAAGTATGTGACCTGCTGGTAAAACAAGTCAATGTATCTCACAAGCTTTTAAGAATTACGGGGAAGGGGAGCAAGGAAAGAATAGTCCTTATTACCGATGAAATCTGTGAGAGAATGCAGTATTATTTCCATAATATCCGTTCAAAATGGCAGAAAAAGGGCGAAAACAGCCCATATTTCTTCATTTCCAAGCAGAATGGACGTCTGAACAGACAGTATGTATATAACGTTATAAAGAAAAAGCAGCAGGAACTGGGCCTTAAGAGCATATCACCGCATACATTAAGGCACAGTTTTGCTACACACATGCTGGAAACGGGGTCTGATCTGCGTACTGTACAGGAACTTCTCGGGCACAGTGACATATCAACCACACAGATCTATACTCATGTACAGGCTCAGAAACTGCATGAAGACTACGACAGATTATCCAGAAGTCATCAATCTCTTAATGACAAAAAGGATACAGATAATTTGTGAAATAAATCACATATATTGCACAACTGTATTAACAGCATATTCATTAAAAGAATAAAACAAAGTGTAATCAATAGGATCATCAGTCTTCAGACAAATAACTTAAATGTAATAAAAACTCAGCTGAGCAAACATATAACATTTTGCTAAGATTAACACAAATGCATGGCTGCGTAGAATCAATTTAGAAATAAAAAGTAAGGTAATCATTCATCTGGATTGAATTCACGTAGATTCTACAGAATGATAGATTAAAGAATATTGCATGACAGATTGGTAATTATTCAAATGGGAATAATTTAATCAGATCAATAATCTGTAATTTATTTAAAAAACGTTTATAAGTGCAGGGTACATAAAAAGCGTCTATAAATGTTCTAAAATGATGAGAAAAGTCTTATTCTAGGCAAAAAACATTCACTTTCTATAACATAAGATACATTATACGTAGTTATTACAACAATTATAAAGGGACATGTTTTTAATTAGTCCCCTTCTTTTTTTTCTAGATATCTTACATAAATTAACTCAATAATAATGATATTTGTTATTTTTAATCAATTTGTACATCCGGTTCTATGCCTTTACCAATGAACTCTGTCCCGTCTAGCAATTTATACCCTACAGAAACAATTTGAGCTCTTCCTCCGCATCTCAGATGAAGTATATAGGGTGAACCGGTTGACCCATAAGTTGGATTCCCTACCAGCACTCCCCTTTTAGAACTCTTGAACATTGCAGTCATGTCTTCAGCTGCTGACATTGTACCATTACCAATTAATATTTCTAACGGTCCATCATATATAGCTTTATGGTCTTCCGAACCATATGTATCTATGTATTCTTCATATTTCTGATGCTTCAACATCTTCAGATCATTCTTATAGGAATATTCCTGCATCAGTCCATCATCTATATATCTCTGTATTCTCTCTTCAGTCATATTAGCAATCTGACTGGCTGATGCCAGGTCATTTGCTCTAATGCTTTGTGTCCATTTCTGACATGCGTGAAATACACCTGATATGAACAGTTCCGCTATTTTGGCGCCGTAAAATGTGTTTCCGCCAATATTATCACGTATATCAAGCCGTATCTTTGAAACATCAGGATTATCGGTTATACATTGTCGTACAAATCCAGAGTGGTCAAAAAGCAAGTCATTGATTTTAATTGTAAGAACTCCCTCTCTCACAGAGAAAGACGGCTTTTCAAGTTTCTGAGCATTAGTTTTCTGTGCATATTTGTCAGGTGCATAGTACCTTGTATGTCCATCATTTAAAGATTCTAGAAAACTCTGAAGAATCCTATGAAATTCGTATTCATCACCTACTAACAGGACTTTATCAATATACTGGCAGTACAGTTCATCAAAATCGAAATCAAGCCTGTCAAAATAAGGAAACACATCTCTGACTGCTGCCCATATAGCTGACAGGTCATACAGCATATCTGCAATGTTCATATTATGTACCCTCCTCTGCTTAGAAATATTATACAAGCTAACACGTGCTTAATAACAGAACTGTTTTTATCCTGAAAATCAGCGTATAATATATGTGGGGATTTGAAAGGTGTATCCTAATGATTAAAAATCTCGTATTTGATATATATAACGTGATAATCCGGTTCAACCGCGAGAAACAGATAAGACTTAATAATCTGACTCAGGATGATCTGGATTTTATTTGGTCAATGTTTGGTAATGACTTATGGAATGAGTGTGATCTGGGAAAGTACTATGGAAAGTCCTGTTTTACTGAACAGCTTATAGAGTTATATCCCAACAGAGAAAAGCAGATCCGCAAGATCCTCAGCAGACCATGGTCTACATATATGGAATGCATTGAACGGGTAACCAAGTATTTTGAGCCTATGTCAAAGGATTATAATCTCTATATCATCAGCAATATCTGCGAAGAAGAATTTGACTTTTTCAGAAATCAGCCATGGTTCAAGTTTTTCAAGGGTCACAACTGCTCATTTGAAGCAGGAATAATGAAACCTGACAAAGAAATATTCACCCAATTTCTTGACAAATATGGCCTGAAAGCTGAAGAATGTCTTTTCATCGATGACAGTACCGTTAATGTACAGGCTGCCGGTGAACTAGGATTCAACGTCATACAATTTGACGGCAAAAAGGATTATTTCTCCAAAATCAAAAAGACGCTGTAAACAGCGGCTTTTTCAATCCAGTTCAGAAGAATAATCTGGAGAACAATACATTAATTATTGTCATAATGATTCTGAATAACAAATAGCCCATGACAGCACCTCCCAGTACTGTTTAGAGCTATAAACTATGAAATCCTAATCAGCTGATGCATTGGGCAGTTCAAACCAGAAAGTTGAACCCTCTCCCTTAACGGTATTTACACCGTAATTTGCATTGTGCTGTTCAAGAATGGCCTTTGATATTGCCAGTCCCAAACCGGAGCCGCTTTCGGCTCTTTTATATTTTTTATCGCTCTTGAAATAGCGGTCCCAGATATATGGAAGTATATCATCGTCAATACCAGGTCCATGATCACTCACTTCAACTCTGATCGTCGTGCTGTTAAGCAGATATGCTTTGACAATGATCTGATGGTCTTCGCCAAAGTGCTTCATGGCATTGCTCAGGAAGTTATATATTACTTCGTTTATTCTGTCGCCGTCTCCAACAGCAACGAGTTCAGGTTCGCAGTCTACTGTTATTTCAACCTGTTCCTTCTTGGCCAGAGAATCAAAACGCTGTGCAGTACTCTTTACGGCATTTGTGAGGTCAAATGAGGAAATGTTGATCTTCCCTACCCCGCTTTGCAGTTTGCTCATGTCGAGCATATCTGATACAAGCGTGTTTAAGGTATCTGTTTCACTGATTATGACATCCAGATGTTCATTTCGTTTGGCTTTATTATTGCCTGAAATATCGCGGATCATTTCCGCATATGCCTTTATCATAGTCAATGGTGTCTTAAGGTCATGTGAGACGTTTGCCAATAGTTCCTTACGTATGTCATCAATGTGTGACAGTTCACCTGCCGCCGTAACAAGCGTTTCCGACAGCTCATCTACTTCATTAATGTCACTCTTTATTGGATGAACATCATAGTTTCCCTGTGACAGTTTAACAGCTTCTTTCTGAATGTTTATGATCGGCTTGGATAAAATACGTGAGAAAATGAACGATACAAGAAGTGACAAAGCCATTACTATCAGGGCAATGAATACGAACTGGTTCTGTGTTGTCTTGATTACTTCATTCATAGACTGAAGCGCAATGTTTGAAAGTATGTATATGACATTGTTGTTAATGACATACTTTTCCCCGTAGATCATTACCTCCAGTGATGAGAAATCGATCATTCTTTCCTGAATATAAATGTCTTTTTCCGGTGAATTCTGAAGTTCACCGATAATATTCTGGTTAACGGTTCCCTGACTGTAAAGAGCACAGCCGTTATCACCCAGGACATCGTAGATTTTTGACTCTGTGGTATCAGCGTTGTAAATAAGAACACATGCATTGTGCTGGTTAGTCAGATGATTGTATTCGTTAACCTTAGTTTCTTCATCTAGATTGGAAATCGTGACATTGTGAATACTCTTATTGAGGTTCTTAATGTCGCTCTTCAGCGTATTTTTATAGAAGGGCTCAAGAAGAATTACCTGGAAAAACAGCAGCAGTAAAAGAATGCTGAGTGCAAACAGCATGAAATACAGCCATGTCTTAAAGCCCAATGAGTTTACAGGGTTTTTTCCGTCAATCTTCTTCAAACTTATAGCCCTCTCCTCTTACTGTCTTAATATGTTTTCCGTAATCGCCAAGGCTTTTACGAAGCATCTTAATATGTGTATCTACTGTTCTTTCCGCTCCAAAGAAGTCATATCCCCATATCTTTTCCAGCATGGTTGAACGTGATATGACTATATTGGGATTCTGCAGGAAATATACCAGCAGTTCAAACTCCTTATTCGTCAGATGTGCATCCTTTCCGTCAATCGTCACGGTATGAGAAGGCACGGAAACCTTGATGTTCTTAAAAGTCAGATTATCATTCTTATTTGCGTTCTGCGTATTTCTTCCGCTTCTGTCAATAACCACCTTTATTCTTGCCATGAGTTCACGGGGTGAAAAAGGCTTTGTAACATAATCGTCTATGCCCAGATCAAAGGCATATAATTTATCCGACTCTTCCGTACGGGCAGATAAAATGATGATGGGAACATTGCGGATCTTCTTAATATTCTTGCAGGCGCTGTAGCCGTCAAGATTAGGCATCATGATGTCCAGAATGACACAGGCAAAATCATGCTTTTCGACCATTGAAATGGCTTCCTCGCCATCGCTGGCTTCATACACTTCATAGCCATTGGCCTTGCCGTATTCACGTATGACTTCTCTGATTTTTATCTCATCATCAGCGATCAATAATTTCAGCATGCTGTTACCTCCTTATCATATTACCGTAAGGTTACTTACTTTCAGGGACCCTGTATCATTATACACACCGTATACCAGGATTATCCTGTCTTTTCCCAGATTGCCGGAATGTTGCCTGTATATATTAGGCATTACTACGAGATTGATGGAATCATATTCATCGTAGGCATCTATAAAGCACATTAGTTCACCGCTTCTGGTTCTGTGCTCCTTAACGCGCTGTATGCGCACAAGGACGGTCACATCACGTCGAACCAGCTTGGCCTGATTAACAGGTATCGCCTGCGGGAATCTCGCTCTCAGAGCTTCTACGGGGTGCTCACGGAAATACGCACCGACCAATGAATACTCAATCTTGTCATTTTCCGCTTTATTGTCGTCATAGTACTTGATCATCGGTCTTGATACTAACGTGGTGTCAAAAGTGGTCTGCCCGTCCTTTGTTATCTTGATCAGTTCGCCGTATCTTATTACTTCCTCAAGAGCGTTCAGCATGGTCGTTCTGGTCATCTTAAACACATCAAGCGCACCTGCCCTGATCAGAGTTTCCATAACTGACTGGTTCATGCCGGCGATATTCATTCTTACCACAAAATCGATGAAATCGTGATAAATACCATTGGCGTTTCTTTCGTTAAGCAGAAGCGTTACATTTACTCTGCCCAGCCCCTTTATGCCTGTCAGCGGGAAGCGCATGTTATTATTTTCGATAACATATTCTGCAGCGCTCATATTTACATCCGGCGGCAATACCTTATGGCCGCTTTTACGCAGTTCAATGAAATACTCGTTTGTCTTGTTGTCGGAACCGATGACACTGTTCAGCAAAGACAGATAAAACGGCAGAGGATAGTTTGCTTTAAGATATGCCAGCTGATAGGCAACCATTGCATAGGCGACAGAGTGGGATTTGTTAAAACCGTAGCTGGCAAACTTATGTATGGTAGCAAATATATCGTTAGCAGTCTTTTCGGAATATCCCCTC